>WPCI01308780.1_pt1 | contig 18033 bp, 14 predicted proteins | sample 5399871 | NCBI WGS metagenome assembly WPCI01 (sample SAMN12869469, study PRJNA574797) | sludge metagenome | isolation source: wastewater treatment of pH7 | place: China:Beijing | collected 2019-05-20 | reverse complement strand
GGCGGACCAAACATCACCTGGTTTCTTTTGGTCCTGCCGCGAGCAGTATGGGCGGCATCGTCGAACTCCCCAAGGTAGCCTTCGGTCTCCGTGATCTGCCCGACGAGGATTTCCCCGCCCAGTTCCTCCGGCAGCTTCCTGTGCAGATGACAGCCGATCAGGTCGCGGGCAACTTCCAGCGTCTCCCGTTCATAGAAAGAGTGGGGAAGCACCAGCGAACCCTGGAACAAATCACTAGACATAGAAGTCAATCCTAGAAGAACCTGGCTTGTGCCCCTCGTACGGGGTGTCCGACTTGGTTTGGTCGATTGCTCGCGTCAGGAAGGTCGAGTATGTGGCCGTTCGCGCCCCCCAGATGGGGTGCGCAACGCGAGTCGATAGTCGACGCGCGTGATCTGTGCTGGGCCGGTGTGGCACGAGGGGTAGGGGCTCGTTGAAGGTGGCGGTGGGCATTTCTGCGGACTCGGTCATGCGCTGACTATGCTTTGGGCGGTTGCAAGATGGGTCTTCGCTGCGTCTTGGGCCGAGTGTTGGTACGGGTTTTGGGAGGCTGTTTTGACTCGGATTGTCCTAAACGGAGTCGGCAAGCTTGGGCAGGCCGTGATCGCCGCGGCCAAAGACAAGCAGGACGGCGTTGTGATCGTTGCTGCAGTGGACCCCCATGCTGTGGACGACAAGACGCGTCCCTTCTACAGAACTCTTGAGGACGTTCGCGAAGAGTTCGACGTCATCGTCGATGCTTCACGCGCGGAGGGGCTGGACTCGGTCTTGAACTATGCACTGAAGACTGACAAACCAGTTGTCATCGCTGCAACCGGTCACAACGATGCTCAGTTGACGCTTCTTCAGGAAGCGGCGCAGACTATTCCCATTTTCAAGTCTGCCAACCTCTCATTCGGAGTTAGTGTCTTGCGTAAGCTCACCGAAGACGCCGGCCGGATGCTCGGTCCCGTCGATGCCGAGATCATTGAGGCACATCACCGAATGAAGGTTGATGCTCCCTCGGGCACGGCCCTGACGTTGGCGGAGACGCTCCGAGACGCCACCGATCCAGATCGCCCGTTTGTTTACGGACGAACCCCCGATGATGACCAGCCTCGTGGAGGCGAAATCGGCATCCATGCGGTCCGCGGCGGAACGGTGGTTGGGGAGCACTCGGTCCTCTTCCTTCTTGATGACGAGATTATCGAACTGCGCCATGTTGCCCAGTCACGCCAGGTGTTCGGAAACGGTGCGGTTCGGGCAGCCAAGTTTGTGGCCGGGAAGGCGCCGGGTCTCTACGGAATGGATGACCTACTAGAAACTGCGGGCGAGGAGAAGGACAACTGATGTCGATGGTGAATGAGAACTATGCGAAAGTTCCTTCCTCGTACCTATTCAGTGAAGTGGCGAAGCGGGTCGCTACCTATCAGGCCGAACACCCGGACCAGAGACTGCTCCGCCTTGGGATCGGTGACGTGACGAGGCCGCTCCCGCAGGCCAGCGTTGAGGCACTGAAAGCCGCGGCGGATGAACAACTAACCAGCGAGGGTTTCCGCGGCTACGGCCCAGAGCAGGGATACCCGTTCCTGCGCGAGGCGATTGCCGCAGGCGAATATGCCCAGGTCGGAGTCGAAATCAACCCCGCCGACATCTTCGTTAGCGACGGAGCCAAGTCGGACTGCGGAAACATTCAGGAGCTCTTCGCCCCGGACGCGACCGTAGCGGTAGCAGACCCGGTGTACCCGGTCTACATCGACTCGAACGCATTGTCCGGGCGCCTTGGCGACTACATTGATGGTCGTTGGACGAACCTCACCTACCTGCCCTGCAACGAAGAGAACGGTTACAAGCCGCCGTTACCGCAGAGCCATGTTGACCTTATTTACCTCTGCTATCCGAACAACCCAACGGGTGCCACGCTGACCCGCGCTGAACTGAAGCGGTGGGTTGACTACGCTCGCGACAACGACTCGGTGATCCTCTACGATGCGGCGTATCGAGCTTTCATTACCGAGGACGATGTTCCCCGCAGCATCTACGAGATCGAGGGCGCGAAAGAGGTCGCAATCGAGTTCGGCTCGTTCTCCAAGACCGCCGGATTCACCGGGTTGCGTTGCTCGTGGACCGTTGTGCCAGAGGAACTGATGGTCGATGGTGTGGCTTTGAAGCCCATGTGGAACCGCCGCCAGGCGACCAAGTTCAACGGGGTGCCCTACGTTGTGCAGCGGGCTGCTGCCGCGATCTACACGCCCGAGGGCGTGGAGCAGACTCGCGAATCCATCGAGTATTACCTGCGGAATGCCGAGCTGATTCGCTCCTCGTTGGAGGAGGGCGAAATCTCAGTTTCTGGTGGTAGGAACGCTCCCTACGTGTGGTTCCGTTGCCCGGGCGGAATGGACTCGTGGGAGTTTTTCGATCTGCTACTGAATCGGACCCAGATTGTCGGAACTCCGGGTGTCGGATTTGGTCCCGCGGGTGAGGGATGTTTCCGCCTCACAGCGTTTGGTACGCATGAGGACACGGCGGAGGCTGTTGCCCGCCTCAGCGCTCTGCTACAGGAACTTGCGCGGTAGGCGGGCGTGGGAACTTCGACTCAGTCCAAAGTACCGTGCCGAGACGACTATCGGCTCCCGCCCGTCGAGGTGCTCGCGCCGACCGGGACCCATCATTACCCGAGTTGCGAAGTGCGAGAACTCCGGTCGGAGCCACTTTGATGCGTCCCTTGGCAATTATCCACTAACAAGACCACCCGTCCGGAGTTCATCTGGATCATCGAGACCCCAAGATACAGACCAGGAGCGCTAATGCCTCGTCCCGCACCCTCACTCCAGAAGCTACGCGAGATAGCAGCAGAGATTCCCACGCCCTTCCATCTTTACGACGCAAAGGGGATTCGCGACAACGTTCGCGCCCTGCAGGAGGCGTTCTCGTGGAATCCTGGTTTCAAGGAGTACTTCGCGGTGAAAGCGACTCCAAACCCTGCGATCCTCCACCTCCTGAAGGATATGGGATGCGGAGTGGACTGCTCCTCGTACACCGAACTGCTATTGGCGGACGCGGTGGGATTCAAAGGGCACGAAATCATGTTTTCCTCGAACGTGACTCCGGCCGAGGAGTATCAGCTGGCTAGCGAACTGGGTGTCATCATCAACCTGGACGACATCAGCCACATTGAGTTCCTCGCCGAGAATGGCGGAATTCCAGAGGAAATTAGCCTGCGGTATAACCCGGGCGGTGACTTCAAGCTGGGGACGCGCGTGATGGGAGACCCAGGAGACGCGAAGTACGGGCTGACACCTGAACAAATGCCGGTCGCGATCAACCGGTTGAAGGAACTAGGGGTGAAGCGGTTCGGAATCCACTCGTTCCTCGCCTCAAACACCACGGACAACGAATACTATCCGGCACTGGCGAAGATCCTCTTCCAGTTGGTCGTCGACTTGAGTGAGGAGTGCGACGCGGAGTTCTTCCTAGTGAACCTTTCCGGAGGCATTGGGATCCCTTACGAACCAGGCAAAGTGGGACCGGACGTTGCCGTCATCGGGAAAATGGTTGAGAAGGCGTACAACGAGACCATCGTGGCGGCAGGGTTGCCTGAGCTTGCGGTGGTTACGGAACTTGGCCGCTACATCACAGGGCCGAACGGATGGCTAGTTGCGACAGCGATCCACGAGAAGAACATTCACAAGCACTACATCGGGTTGGATGCCAGTTCGGTGAACCTACTGCGCCCAGCGATGTATGGCGCCTACCACCACGTGACGGTTCCGGGGAAAGAGGATGCACCCCTCGACCACGTATATGACGTCACGGGGTCGCTGTGCGAGAACAACGACAAGCTGGCGATCGATAGGGCACTACCCGAGATTGAGATTGGGGATCTGGTCGTCATCCACGACACCGGCGCGCACGGACACTCGATGGGGTACAACTACAACGGCAAGCTCCGTTCGGCGGAAGTACTGTTGGAAGAGGACGGATCTTTCCGGATGATCCGCCGCGCTGAGACGCCTCGTGACTACTTCGCAACGGTGGCAGGGTTTGAGGTGACCGACGACCTCGGTAAACCGGAGATTGATCCGCTCAGGAGTAAGAAGTGAGCGCGAGTTTGAGCGGGGGAGAAGAGATGAAGACCGTAAAGATTGCACTGCTGGGTGCGGGAACCGTTGGATCGCAGGTCTTCCGCCTGCTTCAGGAGCAGGACGCCGATCTGGATGCGCGTGCTGGTGCTGATCTGCAAGTCGCGTCAGTGGTTGTGCGGAACGTGGCTGCTGAGAGGGATGTTGCGATTCCCGCCGATCTCCTGACAACGGATGCCGACGACGCGATTGATGGCGCTGATCTGGTGATTGAGTTGATCGGTGGCATCAATCCGGCTCGCGAATACGTAATGCGTGCGCTCGAGCAGGGAAAGACCGTTGTTACAGGAAACAAGGCGTTGCTTGCCGCTCACGGCCCTGAGTTGAATCAGGCGGTGGCTGATCATGGCGGGAGCCTCTATTACGAGGCGGCTGTCGCCGGGGCAGTTCCGGTTGTTTATGGTCTGCGGGAGTCGCTCGCGGGCGACCGGATTACCGGGGTCTTCGGAATCGTCAACGGGACGACCAACTTTATCTTGGATTCGATGGCGAGTACGGGCGCCTCGTACGAGGATGCCCTAGCGGAAGCCCAGCGCCTCGGATTCGCGGAGGCCGACCCAACGGCCGATGTTGAGGGCTTGGATGCGGCGGCGAAGTGCGCGATCTTAGCGTCACTCGCTTTCCACACGCGGGTCAGCATCGACGACGTTTCGGTTGAGGGAATCACGAAGGTCACCGCTGATGACATCGCCGAGGCGGCTGCGGCAGGATACGTGATCAAGCTCCTGGCGATCGCTGAGCGCGCCGAAACTGGGGCCGGTGAAGAAGCGGTGTCGGTGCGGGTTCACCCGAGCCTGGTTCCGGTCGGTCACCCATTGGCGTCGGTGGCAGGCGCCTTCAATGCCATTGTCGTTGAGGGCGAGGCTGCGGGACGCCTGATGTTCTATGGGCAGGGTGCGGGTGGTGCTCCGACGGCCTCGGCGGTGTTATCGGACGTGGTGGCGGCGGCGCATCACATCGCTCACGGCGGCGGCGCTCCGCAGGAACTGGCTTATGCGAACCTCCCGATCCTCAGCGCCGACGAGGCAGAGACTCGCTACCAGATCAGGCTGGCGGTTGAGGATCGTGCGGGCGTGCTCTCTGAGGTTGCTCGGGTGTTCGCCGACAACGGGGTGTCGATCCAGACGGTGCAGCAGGGGGAAAGGGATGGCGAGTCAACCAACCTCCTAATAGCTACGCACCGCGCGAAGGAGGGCGCGCTACGGAAGGTGGTTGCGACCCTCTCGGCATTGCCGGCGGTCGCCCGAGTGGATTCGACTCTGCGAATCGAGGGCTGAACAGATTTGACCGGGGGTAGAACCTCCTGGGTGAAATTCGTGCGAGCTTGGGAGCGTGTCGACCGGGGTTTTTGTTGCCGCGATCCGTTCCGAGGCCGGCCAGATTATGAACAAGCGGCAGAAGAGGTGCTGTTTTGATTAGTGAGTTACCCATGGGGCGCGGAACCGTTGACGCTATGGGTTATGAGCGCGCGAGTTTCACGTTCGCGGACCTAAATGGTCAGCCATGGGTAGGTCACGTTGTTGACCCGGCTGGGAGGGTCTTAATTCAGAACGGTCGCCTCGCAGAAGTTATGGACGGTGCGGGTGAACCGCTCCTACTGGGGAGAACGACCGATGGTGTTGTCCACTTGGTGTGGGTGGTCCCAACGGAACCGAATGCGCCAGGCACTGCTAGTTTCGTCGCAAATGTACCCCGGTCGTCCGGCACAGACTTGGCACCGTCGTTGGCGTTGGCAGAAGCTACCTTTGTCCCACTAACTCAGATCGCTGCGGAACTTTCGGCCGACGATTCGCAGCTGGCGTCCCGGGCCGTCGCGCTTGCTAAGTGGCACGCGACTTTTAGGTTCTGCCCGCGTTGCGGGGCCCCCGTTGTCCCGGTTGAGGCTGGTTGGGCGAGTCAGTGCACCAACTGTGGCGCGATTGAGTATCCGCGAATGGACCCGGTAGTGATCATGCGGGTGACCGACGCGAAGGAGCGGCTACTCCTCGCGAGCAACGCCACTTGGCCGGAACGCCGGATGTCACTTCCCGCCGGTTACGTCGAAGCGGGGGAGACTCCACCCCAGGCGGTGGACCGAGAACTCTGGGAAGAGGTCCAGCTTCGTGTTGAGAACACAGAATACCTAGCCTCCCAGGTTTGGCCTGGTCCAAGGTCTCTGATGTTGGCGTTCTCGGCGACGATCCTCGGCGGGACCGCAGACCCGGTGCCGGACGGCGTGGAGATTCGTGAGGCTCGATTTTTCTCAAGGAGGGAACTGATCAGAGCCTTCGATACCGGCGAAGTACTGGGTCCGGGTCCAAGCTCGATCGCGTACGCAGTAATAAACGACTGGCTGGGAGCCTAGAGCCGGGCGTGTGCTTGAGTAGCCTGCTTGGCTGAGTGTCAGCCAGTATTAGGGCCCTTCTCGGACATTGATTGCGGCATTCTTGTTTCGGTAGGTGTTGCAACAGTCTCCAGCTCACGTTTGGGCGACGAGCAAAGATCGGGTTTCGTCATAGCGAGGTCTGGTTGCAGTAGCGGCCTTTGGTAGTCAAGAACCGGGATGATTCTTGGTTGTTGGCAGACGTTTTCTACTACGAGACCCCGCTACTGCAACCAACGACGGCTATAACGAGGCGTGCGAGGTGCGGTAAGCAAGTGGATGTGGTCTTTGTGGCCGATAGGCGAATGCCACAGTTCCTGAGTGCTACGGTTCCTGCTGCAGCCCTTAGAATGATCGGTGCGGGCCTCTAGCTCATCTGGTTAGAGCAACGGACTTTTAATCCGTGGGTGCCGGGTTCGAGTCCCGGGGGGCCTACCATCGTGCTCTTAGACAGCACAACGTCGTCCGTAAGGGGTTTAGAAACCTCTTCGACTTGACTCGTCTGGGACGTTAGATGGCATGGATCTTCAAATCCTTTGACTGGGTAAAAACCTGGTCAAGGAGGGTTTGAGTCATGGTGGACCATGGTGAACTCCCCGCTGCTAGTCCCTGAGGGCTCCGGAGAGCGAACAATACCTGGCACAACTCTACCTTTTACGGTATAGTTGTGCCGTGATCAATAGGTTAAAATATCGAGATGTTGTGCGCGATATAGCTCTCGATAACTATGGGTATGTCACGACCAAAGATGCTGTGGATGCTGGAGTTCCGGCGATTGAGCTTCCCAAGTTGGCGGCTCGTGGCGGGCTAGAGAACGTCGCGTACGGTTTGTATCGGGTACCCGATGTTCCAACGACTCCGTTTGACCAGTTCGCCGAAGCTTTGTTTCGGGTGGGTGAGGGAGCGTATCTGCATGGAGAGTCGGTCTTGTCCTTGTTTGGTCTTGCGGATGTTAACCCTAGGCGGATCAAGGTTGCTGTTCCTCGAAGGGTCCGCACGAAACTTCCCCAGTTCATCGAGCTGACTCAGGTTCCTGACGCGCCGCGCACCACTTTCTATGAGGGCCTGGCGTCGCAGTTGGTGGCTAATGCGATCCTTGAATGTCGTGGACGAATTGAGACTGAGCGTTTGTTGGATGCGGCGAAGCAGGCACGAAGAGAAGGCCTGCTTACCACGACAGAATGGCAGCGGGTTATGAGAGAACTGCGAGGATGAACTATGACATCGCTCCGGCGAGTGTGCGTTCCTTGGAGCAGCGCATCCGTAACCGCGAGAGAACCGAAGGGTTAGCTCTGCGTCGTCGCATGGCGATGGCTTTGGTGGTTGTGGGTCAAATGCTTCCCGAGGGTGTGATCAAGGGTGGTAGCGCAATGGCGCTTCGGTACGGCCGCGGAACACGGTTCACCCAAGACCTTGACGCGGCAAGAGTTCAATCTCTATCCAGGTTTCGTAGTGACTTCGAAGACGCGCTTGCCGAAGGTTGGGCCGGGTTCACTGGTCGTCTCGTTGGGCGGCCAGTGAACCCGGCCAGCAGCCGTGCCGTCGGCCTATGTTATGCAGCCTTTCGATGTGAAGCTGGACTATCGAGGCAGGGCATGGTGCACGGTCAAGTTCGAGTTAGGGCACAACGAACTCGGAGATGCTGATCAACCCGAGTACCAACTCTCACATGACCTAGCCGAACTGTTTACCGAAGTCGGGCTGGAGGAACCAAAGCCGGTCCCGATTATGCGAGCGGACCACCAGATCGCGCAGAAACTCCATGCTGTTTCCAGTACAGGAAGCGAACGAGCAAGAGACCTTGTTGACCTCCAACTCCTCAACATCAACGAAAACCTTGATTTTGCTCAAATCGCTGAGACCTGCCGGAGGCTGTTTGACTACCGCCGCCAGCAACCCTGGCCACCAACCATCCAAGTCGGTGATCAATGGGACACTCTCTACCTTGAGGCCTCTGAAGACATCGACGTCCTACCAACCGTAGAAGAAGCCGTCAACTGGACCAACGAACTGATCCAGCGCATCACTGCAACATCACGCAAGATCGATTCCGAAAGCTTGAACTGACGGAGAACCTCTCGCATTCTTGTGCGACGCTCAGAGAAGAATCATTCTCCAAAGAAAGTGACGCCAGCATACGGATCGTTATGTTCTTGCAATGTTTCGCCGGACAGGAATCCGTCCTCAAATATGCCTGCAAAACAAGGGAGAACAGCCGCTGAAAGCGGTACTGCCGACGCCAACCACACCCCATCTTCAGTCATGAGCCCCCAACGTCCCATCGATCCGACTGATTCTGTTGGTACCCTGTGCAACAGCACCATAGCGCCCGAATTCTCGTGCCGGTGCGCAGTTATCGATGGCGATAGCGATCGTCCTGTAGCACAGCAGGTGCAGGCCCCGCAGCACAGTAATGAAGGAGTGAAAATGAGTCGATATTCCATTGTCGCCAGCTTTGCAACAGCTGTTCTTGCCTTAGGTGTTATCGCGCCTTCAGCATTAGCGGATCAAGACGATAGCACAGCAAATGAGGGAGTCGGCTCCTCAGAAGTTGCACCACCTACGGATGCTTCAGGTGACACTAAGAATCTCGTCGTTGGAGACGACAGTGATCCGGGCGTGCCCACCAACACCAGTGAAGCTACACCCGACGAAGGTGCTGTGGACGCCCCAGATGGAGGCGACGCTGGCCTGCCTACTGAATCGGACGCCCCCGAAGTCAGTGATGATCTGGGTGACAATGCCGTCCAGCCTCCAAGCGATGATGCAGTAGTCGAGGGTGAATTGGGTGATGTCCCCGAGTCCAGTCTGCTCGCTACTCCCGCCCCAATGGGGATTGGAACCTTCCCCAGCATTGAGGAGATCCTCAACCCGAGTTCACTCTGGCCACTCCCAACAGGTATTGCTACGGCGGAGCCGGACCCGGTTTTCAAACGCGGTTCCAGCGGCTATCACGACCCCTTCCTTGTCGCGGGTGGATTCATAGTTCCAAACATCGACCTTCTCGCGGATCCTCTAAAGCAAGCGTTAAAAGGGGAGTTGTGTACTAATCAGGCGGTGACAGTGGCTGTGGACGCAATGGTTTGGGCAACGACGTTGCAGAAGATCCTTCCGACGGTCCTCACGAAGATCGATAGTAAGAGTCCTGATGCTGCGGGTCTCTGTGTTGCATACGTCGACTCACTTACGCCCAGCGAGATCCTCAGCCTCGTTCCTCTTGATGTGAAGGTAACCATGACGAATAGGGCGGATTCGTCTGACATTCGCGAGGCCACGGTTCCCTTCGAATCAGGCAACTTTATCCTGGGTCAGGGCTATGTCTTTGCGGCGATGAGCACGGAGTTCCCCGGTGGCTACTTCAATGCGGGCACGTACGATATTGAGGCCGAGTTGATGGCCGACATGACGGTGGCTCTTCCTCAGACGACGGTGACAACGACCGTGAATTGGACGGGGAAGAACATCGTACTCTGGCCTCCTTCGGCCAAGACTGTGACCGGAGTCAGTGCTATCGATGTCACCTTCCCGCCGACAGATGTCGGCTATACCTTCAACAACCAGCCGATCGCCAAGCTAATCAACAAGCCAACGATGACGGTCGTTGAGGCGCCAACGATTGATGCCGCATGGGACTATTCGGTGGGGCTACGGGTTAACGATGAGGGTTATGACGGGGTAGTGAGCGGCTTGGTCAACTACGGGGGGACCCTGGAGAACTACAACCAGAACTTCCGCACTGACCTACTGTTGTACAGGGTAGGGACCATCAGCCCAGTCCAACGCGTCAGTGTGGCACTTGACGAGAACTTCCAGTTCTCGCACCAGTTCGTGGGCCTTTCACAAGGAAACTACTATGCCATCCCAGTGATTAGTAGCGATCGGATCCTCCCTGTCCCTGTGACCGGCGAAATCACTCGCCTGCAGGTGTTGAGGGTTCGAGCTGACTTCCACGCACCAACATTGGACTGTCTGCAGGAAACCGGTGCCTACCAACTTGAGGGCTCAGTTCACAACAACGAGTTTGCACCGGTACTCGTAGAGGTGGGGCTAAACGGACCAGATGGACCGCTCGGGAGCCAGACGGTGTTGCCAACCCGCACACATTTCGACATCAGCACGTCTATGGCCGGGGTTGGTGATTACTCTGCGACATTCTCAGCAAAGGGTGCCAAGAGCGTGACCGTTGCTGGTCCTAGCGTGGTAGCAGGTGAATGTGCCGCAGTTGTTGATCTTCAATGGGATCCCTCCGAAGCGACGAATACATGCCCTGCGATGACTGCCGACTCAACTCTGAGCGGTGTCGTTGAGGGTTACCGCGATGGTTACTCAGTCACCATTAATGTGTTTGCCAATGGAGCGGAAGAACCGTTCATCAGCGAAACCAACGTGGCTGTGGATGAGAACGGAGCCTTCTCGCTCCTCGCGGAGGGCCTAGATGCGGGGACCTATAACGCGACCGTGGATCTGACATACAAGGGTGAACTCGTCGAGCAACAGTCAGCTGAACTGACGGTTGAAGTCACCGAATGTGGCGCCCTTGAGAACGTCATGTTTGATCCGAGTTCCACAGCAAACGTCTGCCCGGCCAACACCGCAGACTCAACTCTGGGTGGCAAAGTGTTGCACTATCGCAGTGACGATCACACAGTCGGCTACGAGCTCTTCGTTGCCACAGGCAACGAAGAAGATCCGTGGACGCCAGTTGAGGGTCGCGCCGGAGCAATCGAGGTGAAAGAGGACGGAACATTCTCCCTTCCGATCACGGGCCTACCCGCAGGTGAGTACACTGCGTGGGTCACGCTAATGGCGGGGGATGAGTCGATTGACCAGTTTGACGTCCCGTTGAAGGTTACTGTTGCAGATTGCCCGAAGCCAAAGCCGACTCCTGACAATGGTGCCCCCAAGAAGTCGGAGACTTTGCCCGACACTGGAGCATTTGTGTTCCCAGTCTTCTTGGTCGGTGTGGGTGCCCTAGGTGCGGGCCACGCGCTGAAACGTCGTAGCCGGAAGATCTGATAGCCAAGGTTCAGCTTGACTGAGATGTCACGGTTGGGAGTCACGAACTGTTTCGTGGCTCCCAACTTCTTCTCAACACCTAGGTGTTCGGTCTTCTTCGATCTGGGTACGTAACCAGAGCCCCAAACAAAAGCCGTCTAACTCCTGGAATCACGACCCGCCATGGGATGTCCTGGAAAGTGCGGGGGTGCGTCGGCTTTTTGACATCCACTCCGGGAGTACGAGTGGTACGTTCGTTCACCGACTGCAGCCGTGTTCCAGTTAGACTGGCTTGAGAAGTTCTCACGTAGGACTGCATACCAGGGTCGGTGTGCGCGACTACTACGCTGATGGCAGGTGAATTCAATGACCGGGATGGACTGGCTTACCGTCGCGGCTCTGGCGTTTGTTGCATACAGTTTTCTTGGTCTTACGGCCGATATTCCGCTGCTGGCCGCAGTTGCAATTTGGACTCTTTGGGGCGCGGTAACGGTTGGCGTCGCATGGAACCTCTGGGATCGGCTTCGCAAGAAAAAAGCGGCAGGTGACACTGCGGCCACGGCGGACGGTCAATATAACGAGGGTTTGCAGCCTCCCACTGAGGAATCGAACGACGTCCAGTAGTCAGGAAGACTGCGATAGTTGGGCAGACCGCCCGCGAAAAACCGGAGAATACGCAGTAGTCGGATGGGTCCCGGTAATGAAACCGTCGGCAGTAATCAGCAGGTGAGCCCGCACAACTGTCGGCGTGGCGAGTGGTGTGGATCCCCGGCAGGACTCTCCGAAACACCTATCCGAAGCGGCCCTGGACGTAATCTGCCGTTGACCGGTTCGCCGGGTTTTCGAAGATCACTTCGGTGTCGTCATACTCGACTAGGCGTCCCGGCTCACCCGTCTTTTCGAGGTTGAAGAAGCCTGTCTTGTCGCTGACCCTCGCCGCCTGCTGCATGTTGTGGGTGACAATCACAATCGTGTACTGAGCGCTCAACTCGCTGATGAGATCCTCGATCGCCAGGGTTGAGATGGGATCGAGGGCGGAGCAGGGCTCATCCATCAGAATCACGTCTGGCTTCACCGCGATAGTACGGGCAATGCACAGACGCTGCTGTTGACCCCCGGAAAGCGAAGACCCCGGCAGATCAAGGCGGTCCTTCACCTCTTCCCACAGGTTTGCACCACGCAGGGAAGTCTCCACGATCTGGTCGGCTGCAGCCTTCGAAATCTTCTTGTTGTTCAGCTTCACCCCGGCCAGTACGTTCTCGCGGATCGACATCGTTGGGAACGGGTTTGGACGCTGGAACACCATCCCGACCTTGCGGCGCACATCAACCGGGTCGACGTCAGGAGCGTAGAGTTCCTGCTCGTCGATGAGGACGCTACCTTCAACGGTGGCACCCGGAATGACCTCGTGCATCCGATCCAGCGTCCGCAGGAAAGTGGACTTGCCGCATCCGGAAGGGCCGATAAGTGCGGTGACCGTGTTCGGCTCCATCACCATCGACACGCCCTCGACGGCCTTGAAATTGCCGTAGTAGGCGTCAAGGCTCTTGACTTTGATTTGAGTAGACATCAGCGGGTTCCTTTCGGTGCGAAACGGGCCGCGATCAGGCGGGCAGCCAGGTTCAGCACCATGACAATAAGAATCAGTGTGAGCGCGCCGGTCCAGGCGCGGTCCAGGTAAGCCTGTGCGTCAGCACCCTGGCTCATGTACGAGTTGTAGACGAAGACAGGAAGAGTCATCATCGGCCCATCGGTGAGCGAGTAGTTCATTGACTGCGTTAGTCCGACCGCCACTAGAAGCGGGGCTGTTTCCCCGATGACGCGCGCCACCGCGACCATGACGCCAGTCGTGATACCTGCAATGGAGGTGGGGAGGACGACCTTGGCGATTGTCCGCCAACGAGGAACGCCGAGGGCCAAGGACGCCTCGCGCAGTTCGTTCGTAACAAGGCGCACCATCTCCTCGCACGAACGCACAACAACAGGTGTCATCAGGAGGGCGAGGGCGATGGCACCCGCCATTCCCATTTGCGAACCCGGTCCGAAGAGCAGAAGGAACAGTGAGTATGCGAAGAGACCGGCAACGATTGAGGGGATACCGGTCATCACATCGACGAAGAAGGTGATTGCCTTCGAGAGCTTCCCCCCGTTGCCATACTCAACGACGTAGATCGCGGTGAACAGGCCGATGGGCACGGCGAAAAGTGAGGCCATCGCTGTGATCTCCAGCGTGCCAACTATCGCGTGGAGTGCTCCTCCTCCTGCCCCCACGACATTTCTCATCGAGTTGGTAAAGAACTCGGCATCGAACCGAGCCAGGCCTGAACTGACGACCGTGTAGACGACCGAAATCAGCGGAAGCAGAGCTAGGATGAATGCCCCGGTGACAACCACAGTTGCGAGGCTGTCCTTGCGTTTGCGGGTCTTCGCGTAGCGAGTACTCACGGCGGCTTCGACGCTGGCTGCATGCGCGGCTTTGCTGGCTCGGGCCAACTGGTCAGCCGTTTCCGTAGGGCTGGGGATTTGTATCCCAGTGGTCGAGGAGATACTCATGCGTTTGCTCCCTGGAACTGAGCACGCCTAGAAATAACCCAGCGCGCAAGCATATTGACTGCAAGGGTGATCGCGAACAGGAATAGCCCGGTTGCGATCAGGACGTTGACCCGGAGACCAAATGCTTCGGGGAAGTTCAGCGCGATGTTCGCGGCGATTGAGTTCGGATTCTGGGAAGTGACCAGCGCGAAGGATATGACTGCTGCGGGGGAGAGGACCATGGCAACAGCCATCGTTTCCCCGAGAGCGCGGCCAAGGCCGAGCATCATGGCCGAGATTATTCCCGCTCGTCCGGCGGGCAGCACTGCCATTTTGATCATTTCCCAACGCGTGGCACCTAGCGCTAGGGCGGCCTCCTCCTGGAGTTTCGAAGTCTGTAGGAACACTTCGCGGCACACCGCGGTCATTATCGGGAGGATCATCACCGCAAGAACCAAAGCGACCGTGAGGACGGTGCGCCCTGTTCCAGACGCAGGACCGCTGAATAGCGGAATCCAACCAAAATGCTCAGTGAGCCAAACATAGGCTGGTTGCAGCATCGGAGCCAGGACGCGGATTCCCCAGAGTCCGAAGACGACCGATGGCACAGCGGCCAGAAGATCGATTATGTAGCCGAGGCCATTAGCGATCTTTCTTGGCGCGTAGTGCGAGATAAAGAGTGCGACCGCGATAGCGATCGGCGTTGAGATTAGCAGGGCGAGGAACGCGATCCAGATGGTCCCGAAGGCGAATGGGGCGACGTAACTCCAGATGCTCATCGGCTCACTGCCGGAGGCCGATCCAATCTCATCGGACGTGGCCAGGAATGCGGGCCACGCCTGCGCCATGAGGAAAACGGCAACTGCGAACAGAACAACCAGAATCAGTCCACCCGCTCCAATGGCCAGTGAAAAGAATGCCGCGTCACCCGGCCGGGGCACTTTCTTGAACGGCTTGCCAGCTCTGGGGGCTTCTTGTGGTGTCTGGGGTCTGGTCGGGTCTGGCACGGCACTTTCGGTTAGGGCGTTGGCTTTCCCAGCCGCTGCCGAACTGGATTGTTCGGAACCGGTCTTGGGGGCGCGAGCGTCCCCACCCAGAGATTCTTCCAGGCGGGGACTGACTTCCTCGACAGTTGTCGACATATGGATCGGTGACCCTTACTTGATGGTCTCTAGAACTGGGAGGATTTTGTCGCGGGTCGCATCGGAGATCGGTGCCGAACCGGCACCCTCCTGCGCAGCCGCCTGACCCTCGGGGCTGACAATGTAGCTGGCGTATGCCTTGACGAACTCACCGTTCTTGGCATCCGCATAGTTCTGGCAGACGATCAGGTAGGACACCAGGACCAGCGGGTAGACGCCCGCCTCAGTGGTGGTGCGGTCGACCTTCACGGCCAGGTCGTTCGCGGGTTGACCTTCGTCTGGACGAGGAGAGGCGTCAACAATCGCGGCTGCTCCCTCAGGCGAGTAGTGGACGTAATCATCGCCCACCTTCAGTGCGACGCTTGAAAGACCGCCTGCTTTTGAGGCATCCACGTAGCCAATGGTTCCGGCCCCACCCGCTACCGCGTCGACGACACCGGAGGAACCCTGAGCGCCCTCGGCTCCCGGGAAGGAGTAGGGATATTTGTCCTCAGGCTCTGCATCCCATATTTCCGGGACATTCTTGTTCAGATAGTCAGAGAAGTTCTTGGTTGTGCCTGAATCATCGGAGCGGTGCACCACAGTGATTGCCGTCTGCGGAAGCTCAGTGTCCGGGTTCGACTCGGCAATGGCAGGGTCATTCCAGGTGGTGATCTCACCCTTGAAGATTTTCGCGATTGTCGCGGCGTCCATGTTCAGCGACTCGATGCCATCCAGGGAGAAGACCACTGCGATGGGGGAAATGTAAACGGGGAGGTTGTACACCTCCGAATCGGCCGCGCACGCACCGGCGGTTCCGCCCTCAAGCTCTTCGACCTTCAAGTATGAGTCTGAGCCTGCATATACGGTTGCGCCTTCGATGAACTGCTTGCGACCGCCTCCTGAACCAACAGGGTTGTAGTTGATGGTGACGTCAGGGTTGTCGCTTTGGAACGCGGCGATCCAGGCTGCTTGAGCTGCTTCCTGAGCCGAAGCTCCAGCGCCAGCAAATGTGCCCGAGAGGGTTGACGCTGATTCTGTGGTTTCGCTTTGACCCTCAGATGGAGTAGTGGTTGATGGAGTGGTTCCTCCCTCGTTCGCGGCGCATCCGGCGAGTAGCGCGGTGGCAACGGCCAGTGCAGTCCCGGCGATCCAGGCGCGATTATTTCTTGTTTGTTTCATGCCACCAGCTTCCGCCTCCTCTTTGAACGGACTCTAGAGAAAATGTGAACGATACGTGAACTTTTGGGGAACTGTGGGTTAATCCTTTGCGTCGTTCGCCCCTGCCGTTCCGTTCGCTGCTACAAGCGCTCTACGATGGAGATATGTCGGGTCTTTCAACCTGGTCGCCAGCGTTGATCCTCACGCTCGGTGCCATATTGGGCGCGCTGTTGGTGGCACTGATTTGGGCGGCAGTCCGGTCGCGTCGTCGCCCCGGTATTCCTTTGCAAACAACCCTTTCGTTCACCAGCCAGTCTCTGCTCGAGGCTGTCCCCATTCCCACGGTTGTCTTCAGCGACTCGATGCGGCCCCTCTTCCACAACGCGGCGTACGAGGAGCACGCGGGGATAGTGCGGCATGTCCTCGATAAGGAGTGGCTCCAGAGAACCGTGATGCGCGCGTTGGTCGAGGGGAAGGGAGTTTCGCGCCACTCGGACCCGGACAACCAACAGAGTGTCCACGTTGTTCCTCTGCCAGAGAATCTGGTTGCCGTCATGGTGTGGGATGAGTCGGAGCTATACAGTGCAGACGCGATGCGTCAGGACTTTATTGCGAACGCGAGCCACGAACTAAACACGCCGGTATCAGCGATCATGCTACTTTCCGAGGCACTTCAAAAGGGTTCCTCAGACAAAAAGGCCACAGAAAAGTTCGTGCAAGCACTACACAGCGAGGCTGAACGACTGTCCGAACTTACAAGGGACATCGGAAGACTGGCCGAAGCGCAGGACAGATCACGCACAGGAAAGCCTGAACCAGTCGACATGATCAGCATCGTTGATGAAGTGGTGATTAACCATCTGACTCTCGCTAGTGCTGCTCAGGTGAAACTGGAGTGGAACCGAGCCTCGGCCCCCGGGAGTGCAAGCATCGAGATTGACCCCAAGATGCTGGGGGTGGCCCTAGGAAATATCCTGGAGAATGCGATTAGACACTCGCCTGTGGATGGTAGCGTCAAGGTCGAAGTCCGGGAATCGAGTCCTCCCGGAGAGGTCGTGGTCTCGATTGCCGATCAGGGACCCGGGATTGAAACAGAGGAACTAGACAAGATATTCCAACGTTTCTATCGGGTGGATAGGGCTCGGGGACGCCAGTCTGGAGGGACGGGCCTCGGTTTGGCGATAGCTAGGAACGTCGCCAGAGGCGCGGGTGGGGATGTCTTTGTGAAGTCAGTTCCGGGAGAGGGCGCAACGTTCTTCGTTACGCTCCCCTTGGCATCTCCGCTGGTAGGTCGCGGTGAAGAGGAGTCCAAATGAGCTCAAAGAAACGGTTGCTGCTGGTCGAGGATGAAGCCTCAATTGCGGTTCCCCTCAGTTTCCTGTTGTCCGAGGAAGGATTCAAAGTCAAGGTTGTCGGCGACGGCCAGGAAGCGCTGAACGAGTTCAACCGGAAAACTCCGGACCTGGTTCTGCTGGACGTCATGCTTCCTTCCATGTCGGGGATCGAGGTGTGTCAGAGGATCCGGGCAACCTCGGACGTACCGGTCATCATGCTCACCGCGAAGGCCTCCGAGATCGACAAGGTGCTGGGCCTTGAGGTCGGGGCGGATGACTATATAACTAAGCCATACTCTTCGCGCGAGCTCCTCGCCCGCATCAAATCGGTTATGAGGCGCTCAAGGTCCGCTGAAACAGGGATGCTGGGCACCACGGACGAGGTACTCACCGTCGGTCCGGTGACC
>WPCI01499543.1_pt1 | contig 18142 bp, 18 predicted proteins | sample 5399871 | NCBI WGS metagenome assembly WPCI01 (sample SAMN12869469, study PRJNA574797) | sludge metagenome | isolation source: wastewater treatment of pH7 | place: China:Beijing | collected 2019-05-20 | reverse complement strand
CTGTTTGCCTCCTATCAAAAACGGTCGTTTTTGATAGCTCCACCGGGACCGAACCCGCATGCGCGAAAAACGCGGCTTCCGGCCTCTCAAAATCTCGTCTCACAATCAAGCTATCAATTCACTAGACTGAATACGTTTCTGATAGAGGAGCATCACCATGTTGGTCGGCTACGCACGGGTCTCGACCGAAGACCAGAACCTTGAGCTTCAGATGGACGCCCTGCGCAAAGCCGGGGCCGAGAAGGTGTTCACCGACAAGGCCAGCGCGGCGACTACGCGCCCGGGGCTGGACGAAGCTCTGAAGTACGCCAGGGAGGGGGATGTACTCGTGGTCTGGAAACTCGACCGGCTTGGTCGAACGGTGAAGGGACTCATCGAGCTTGTCGAGTCCTTGCAGGGCAGGGGCTTGCAGTTTCGCAGTCTGACCGAAGGCATCGACACCACAACCCCGGCCGGTCGCCTGTTCTTCCACATCGTGGCGGCGTTCGCGCAGATGGAACGGGAGCTGATTCGGGAGCGCACCCACGCAGGACTGGCTGCTGCGCGTGCTCGTGGGCGGAATGGCGGACGGCGCCGACTCATGACCGACAGCAAAACAGAATCGGCCAAGCGGTTGCTGGACTCGGGTATGACAGCGAAAGAGGTCGCGGCTTCGTTGGCGATATCGGTGCCAACGCTCTATAGGGCGATGGCCCGCGCTTCGTCGAAAGTCCCTTGATGCCCGAAATGCCGGGAAACCCAATTCCCTCACTTACATAGCCTGCTCAGCAGGGGCGTACCTGAGCACCATCAGGTGGTCTATGGGCAGGGCAGCCAAGGCATAGTAGCCCCCATTCATGTCAGCGAACTCGACCAGGACATGGTCACGGATGCGGCTATCAAAAATCGGTATGAACTGTTCTTACCGATAATATCGTTTATGGCCGGCGAGAACGGCCTTGATGCGGTACCTTATGAGTGTAATTTTGTACAGCTCAAAGGTGCGACATGTTCGACGTCATCCTCGCTCGGAGAAACGGCACTCGGCTGACCGCCGAGGAGATGGCAACGCAGCTCAAACACAGCGGAGACTTCGTCCTCGATGTTGCTCACGGGGCTAAGCGACTGCGCATCAAGAGTCCTTGGACCGGGCAATACGCGCCTGTCGAACTCTACGAGCCTGTCCTCATCGCGGCCCAGAATGGCTCTCTCCGCTGGCGAGGTTTCGAACGGGTCGGTGACCAAGGCTTGGTTCAGGAGTGGCACGCCCGGTCAGGCTAAATCCCCTGGCTACCAGTCAATGACCGAGGAAATTCCGGATTTTGAGGAAAAAAGGGTGCTTCAAGAGTCGAGAAAACCACAACAGGGAAAGAATGTTGGTGCATCCCTTGAACTGTCTGGGGTCCGTTTTTATACCGGTGCCCGTACTCCATAGAAGCGGCGAATAGTCTACCCGATGCTCGCTTCAGTGATGAGTAATCTGTAAGTTGTTGATTCTATTACGAAAAACAGTGTTTTTAGGGGTTTTTGAGGGAGTCCCCCGAAAAAAGTGAGGGAGTTACCGAGAAAACAGCCCGAGAAAACATGTTTCGGCAAGTCTCTTAGCCAACCTCATGAAAACGGCCATGACTGACACAGAATCTGCTAGAAGCCTTGCAGGACAAGGCATCTAGCCTGTGTCAGTAGGTCGTGTCAGTGAAAACGGCACCGACACAACGACGAGCACGACAAAAAGAAAAGTTCAAGCAAAACATATATTTATTGTTGTTTGTTTGTTGTGTCAGTTGCTTGTGTCAGTTAGGTATTTTTTGTGTCAGTTGGGGTGTGTCAGTGATTTTCCTCGACACGAACTGAACCGCTACTGACACAGTGTCTGACACGGCCGCAAGTGCCTGTTGGCGCAGCGCTTTTTCTGCTGTCGTGTCGGTGTGTCAGTGTTGGAGACCCCCTCGCTGCCACGGCACCGCCACTTTTCTCTGAATCCCTTTCCCCGGTCCGCATCCTCGATACAGAGGCCATGTCGTTCGTTCAGTTTGAACGGGCGAAGTAAGGCAATTATTGGTCAAGTAGACAGTCAAGCGTCTATGTGATACATAAACGCTTGAGGCATATAAAAGGGACGCCGAGATGGTCGAATCAACGCAAGTGACAGGAGCAACGCTGCCAGACGGCGGTCGTCTGCTGCCCGTGTTGAGCGCCCGTCAGATGGAAGCCTTGCGTTTCATCTATGACTACGCCGTCGAGCACAGGGACTACCCGACCGGCCCGGAGATTGCCGAGCGTCTGGGGATTTCCAAGCAAGGGGCGGCCAGCATGGTGGGCACGCTGGTGAAGAAGGGCTACGCCTTCAAGGACAAGAACTTTTCAGAACGCAACATCAGACTGACAGAGGTCGCTATCGAACGGATGCAACGGGAAGCGGGGCGCTCGGCTGAGCTGTTCCCGCAATGAAAAACCGGGGCTGAAAAGCAAAACGGCCAGCTGCGCCAACAGCTGACCGTTCTTGTAAGCCAACAATCCGACCTACAGGGTTCGTACGGATTATTGGCTCTTGGACGCCCTTCGTCAAGAGAAAGGGAGCTTTTTCGTGGACTTTCACGAGCCATCCGTACATCCGGGTGTAAGACCCGGGCTTATATCGGCCCTTACGGGGGACGCGCCACCGCGAGGGGGCAACATCCTTCAGCTTACCTATGATGAGCTGGAGACCGAGTTCCTCCGCGACTGCGAGAGTCAGCAGAAGATTTGGAACACCCGGTGGGCTTTTGGGGAGTGGGTTAAGCACATCGGTCTCACAGCAGACTCCTTTGTGGGTGACGAGCTGCTGCTTGAGTTTGATGCTCGGCTGGTGGCCTTGCACCGCAAGTTATCAGCCCGAAAATCAGTGGGCACCGCCCGGTCTGTCACCGGCATCCTGCGGAGTGCCCGGGCTACATACCTCAAAATCCTTAATGGTCCAGACCTCCCCGAGTCCTTTGTCGACGCCATCGCGGTTGGTCTGAAGCGTATCGGCCGAAAGCCCCACGACCTCCGCATCGACCTGTGCGAGACGGCTTATCACTGGGCGCTGGGCAACACCACGCCCAAGCGCAACGCCAGCCTCGACCTGGTGCATCGCCTTGAAGAGTATCTGGGTCTTCCGAAGGAATCCCTGGTTGTTCGGGCACACCGCAAACCCATCAAGCTGAAGGACCTCTCGCGGGACATCCCGTGGCGCCGCTATCTGGCGGTGGTGAAGAAGCATCGCATCCGGCTTCGGGACGAGGACATGCCCTCCGAGCTGCAGGCGGCCATCCAGCAACTCATCGAGCACAAGCGTGCAAGCGAACACATGCTCCCGGACGGGGAAATTGTGGCGCTACCCGCGAAGCTGCGCTGGAACTCGCCCGAGACTGTCAGCATTTACATGGACTACCTGCGCAACTACTTCGGCTTTCTTGTCCTGCCGAAGGCGTCCCGGCCCGACAGTGAGCTGGGGTGGGAAGAGCGGATGGACCACGGCATGGGCCTCAAGCCCGAGACGCTGCGCTTCACCATGTTGCTGAACAAGACTTACCTGTTCGCTTTCCTGCGCTATTCGGAAAGCCGTTCCTTCGACAAGGAGGCCTTCGACTTCGAGGAGCGTCTGAAGGTCGGCAAGGTGGCCCCGGACACCCCCCGCCCGGGCAAGAGCCTGTCCGCCTCGTTTCATTCGTTCATCATCTTGGTGAACAACCTGGTGAACAAGAACTACAGCTTCCTGCGGCTGCACCCCGAGTTCGCAGCCGAGGCTGGCGTTTCCGAGGACGAGTGGAGCCACTGGCTCGACCGCCGGCACAAGGAAATCCTGTCGATTGCCAAGGCCTCCCGGGCGAAGGTCAAGCACCAGAAGCGCAGCAACAAGGAAGTGCTGCAGCCGATGTTGCGGGACGAGAACCCGCTTGACCTCATGCATCAGGTGGTCGAACAGATGCGAAGGGACGTGCCGCCCGAGACCGCTCCGGTCTGGCGTGCCGCCCATTTGCGCGACATCGCCATCATTTCCCTTTTGCTGTTCGACCCGCTCCGGATGAAGAACATCTGGATGATGGACATTGGCCGGCAGCTCAAGGAAAACGAGGACGGGCGGCTGGTCATCGACATCCCCGAGCACGAGTTCAAGAACCACATCCACGGCCATGCCGAGGCCCGGTACAGGGTGCTGCCGCCCGAGGTCGAGGCCGACATGCGTGCGTGGCTGGCCATGCGCTCGAACATCCCCGAGCACAAGACGACCGATGCGGTATTCATCCGTGCGCGCAATCTGAATCTCAAGCGCGAACGCGCCGAACCCGCCCGGATGAGCCGGCATACGCTGCACACGATGATTGTGAAGCACAGCCAGAACTATCTGGGGCTGGCCATCGGGCTGCACTCCTTCCGGAACCTGCACGCGACGGCGGTAGCCCGGGTCGGCACCCCCAGCCAGGTGAAGGCCATGCTCAACAACTCCGAGGCGATTGCGATGGAGGTCTATCGGGACGCCAAGAACTCGGACGAATTCAAGGCGCTCGATGCGATTTATGACGCCTTGAAGCCCGGAGGCAGGAAGACAGGCTCATGAACAGCATCACGCGCGAGCGCATGGACGAGGTTTTCCGGGTTCTGAAAGAGTCCGTTGAAGAGGTCATGAAGCGCCACGGCTACACGGTCAAGCCCAACAAGGGCTGGTTGAACCTATCAACCTGCCCTTGGTGCGACCATGGCGACGAGAACTTCCAGTGCGGGGTGAAGGAAGACCCGGCCCCGGGCGGCGGTTATGTTCATGCCGTCCGGTGCATGCATCCCCACGACTCCCCGGATGGCTCGGCCAGCCCGCATTACGCGGACTTCCTCGCCGCGCTGGGCGAGATTTCTCAGCAAGAAGCCGATGAAGTTCGCCGTCTCGCCAAGGGATTGCATACGGGAAATACCTTAAGAACGGTTAATACCGTTAAGAAGGCGACCCCGGTCCAGCGCACGACCGCCACCAAGCCACAGGAGCTGGGACTTCTCAACGACGAGAACAACGCCAAAGTGAGAAAGCGCCTGCGGGACAACCGCAAGGCGCTCGACTACCTGCTCAACGTCCGGGGCTTCACGCAGGCGACCCTCGATGAGTACCGGATGGGCTTGTCGGAACCCTACGTGAAAGACGGCAAGCCTGTGCACGCGGATGCGCTGGCTGCCCCCTTGCGGGGGTTCGACGGCCGGTTCTATCGCAAGTACGTGAACTACGCGATTCCGAGGGTCACTCAGGACCACCGTGAGAAGAAGCAGAAGGCGTGGTCACCGGGACCGGCCCGGGCCTACTACTCGGGGGATGCCCGGAAGAAAAAATGGCTTTTCGTGTGTGATGGTCTGAAGGACCTGTGGGCGCTGACGCAGGTGGTGAAGGGCACCCGGCTGGATGAGCTGGTCGTGTTCGCCAGCTCGACCAACGGCGGCGGAGGCCTGCCCGACGAGTGGAAAGACCCGGAGTTCTGGAACCAGTGGGAGAAGGTCTTTGCTGGCCACGACAACGATACGCCCGATGCCCTGACGGGCCGCCGCGCCGGCGACGAGCACGCGCTTGCACTTGCCCGCCTGGCCGACCGCGAGGTGTTGCGCGTTTCTCCCCCTGGCGTGAAGGACTGGAACGACTGGATGCTCGTGAAGGGCAACACCGGCGAGGACTTCGTAAGCCTGGTGGCCGAGGCCGAACCCATCCAGACGCTGGACGAAATCAAGGAAGACGACGACGGCGCCACCCTTGGCCGGTTTTCGGCCAACCCCGTCCAGATTGTCGGCTCGTACCACAACGGCTATCTCTACGAGGCGGTGCGCACCTTCGTGCGCGATGTCGACCCCGCGACCGGCGAGCTCGTCGAGTTCTTCGATACGGTGGTCATCCGCTCGGACAGAACCACCCACCGGGTGCGCCGGATGCCGGCGCCCAAGGGCACGCACGACCAGAACCAGGTCTGGCGCCTGACGCCGGACGGCACCATGCTCTCGTCGCTGCCGGTGCCGAACCCAAGCCTTACTTGGGAGTGGGACGCCATCAAGTCGTGGCTGGACGGCAAGGACAAGGCGCCTTCGCTCAAGGAGCTGCTGGGCCGAATAAAGGGGCACCTGCGGGCTTCCGTCTGGCTGCCCTACGAAGACGACTATACGCTTCTGGCATGCACCATCACGGCCTCCTACGTGCAACAGGTCTTCGATGCCGTGCCGCTCATCCTGGTGACCGGCGCACCCGGTACCGGCAAGTCCGAGCTGGGCTTTGCCATCAAGTCACTGGGGGCCAACAGCAAAAACGTGCTGGGTCAGGTGACGTCCGCGACGATTGCCCGCTTCATCGACAGCACCCGGGGGCTGGTGGTTATCGATGACCTTGAAGAGATAGCGAGTTCGCGGGACTCTGCTTTCGGAGACCTCGTCCAGACGCTGAAGCTCTCTTACAAGAAGGCGACGGCGATGAAGATGGTGACCGAGATGAAGAACGGGCAGGGCATTCAGCGCCAGTTCAACTTCTTCGGCATCAAGGTCATCAACAACACCCGGGGTTCGGACGCCATTCTTGGCTCCCGGATGCTGACCATCCATACCCGAAGAATGCCCTCCGGCATTCGGCTCGACACTTCGACCCTGCTGACGCCCGACGTGCTCGACGTGATGCGCAATCACCTGCACACCTGGGCGTTTTCCAATGTGCAGGCCGTGGCCGAGTCCTATCAGGCCATCTTTCCGAACAAGTCGGGCCGGCAGGAGGAAATCTCGGCACCGCTGCGCGTCATCGCCAGCCTGTCCGGGGACAGCCTGCTCGCCAGTTCGCTGGAGCGTGCGCTCGACCGGCAATCGAAGACAAAGGACAACCCGGACACCCCTGAGGACATCCTGCGCGAAGCCCTGGAGAACATCCTGCGCCGGGCCATCGAGACCAGTGGCCAGGTTCAGACCTGGGTGACCGTCATGCAGGTCATGATGGAGATGAGTACGCTGGTCGATTCGAACTATGGCAAGGAGTTCACTACTTCCCTGTCGTCCATCGAAAAGCCGGAATGGGTCGGGCGCACGCTCAGACAGCTCTACTCCGACCCGAACGCGGACCAGGCCCGCACCAACATGTATGGCAAGAGCCTGCGTGCCTACAAGCTCACGCAGGAGTTCATCGAGAAGACGCTGGAGCGCATCAAGGCCGACTCGCCGGACCTGCTGCGGATGCCCCTGAAGTCGACCACCGACTTCAAGGCCTTTTGCGCCGGGTGCCCGACCTGCCCGTATCGCAATCGCTGCGAGATGCAGTCCGAGCGGGAACAGCGGGAGGCCGTGAAGTACGGTGGTCACAGGGAATGATGCTGTCCGGGAGGTTTGCCTCCCGGATGCAAAAGGTAATGACGATACAAACGGTATGTATCGTTGTGAAAATGCGTATTTTGTGAAAGCGGGGGCAACGTGACAGCGAAAATCATCTCGGTCGGGAACCAGAAGGGCGGTGCCGGCAAGACCACTACCACGATGCAGCTGGCTGTTGCGCTGGCTGAAAAGCACAAGGTCCTCGTGGTTGATGCGGACCAGCAGGCGACCGCGACGAAGTGGGCTGCGATGGCCGAAGACGACAAGCCATTTCCGGCGTCCGTCATCGGGCTGGCCGCAGCCGGGGGGAAGATTCACCGCGAGATACAGAAGCTCGCCGACCAGTACGACTTCATCCTGGTGGATTGCCCGCCCTCGGTGGAGTCGCCCGTGCCGCAGGCCGCCTTTCTGGTCTCCGACCTCGTGCTCATCCCGACGCGTCCGTCACTGCCGGACATCTGGGCCGTGCAGGAGACCATCGCCCTCATCGAGCGGGCCAAGGCCATCAACGACACCATCAAGGCGGCCATCCTGGTCAATGCCCTGCAACCCAACACCCAGCTCGGCCGTGACGCCCTGGAAATCCTCGGGAAGTTCGACGCACACCTGTTCAAGACAACGTTTCACCAGCGGCAGGCGTACCCCCAGAGCGTGGTGTTCGGCGGCTCGGTCGCCGCGGTGCCCGGTGCGAAGCCCGCCCAGCAGGAGGTGAAGGCACTGGTGAAGGAAGTGCTTGTCCTTTTGAAGTGAAGTATGATTGATACGAACGATATGAAAGGTTAGAACGATGAGCAAAGCCAACATCCGGGGACGAATGCAGAAGGCTGTCGAGGCCAAGGACAAGTTCGCCGCTGCGGACCAGGCGATGGCTGAAGGCGCTCTGGCACCTCCTCATGCGGCACCTGTCCCGCCCGTTGCGGAGCCGGAAGCGACCCCGGCGCCGAAAGCCGTTCGCCCGTCCCGCACGACCCGAAAGCAGCCCCGTGGGGAGAGCGTCATCATCCGCGAGACGTTCTCCATGCCGCCCGACGAGAGCGCCCGCATTGACCAGGCCCGCATGCGGGCTGCCCGGCTGGGTGTCATCCTCAACCGCAGCGAGGTGGTTCGGGCCGGCATCGCTGCACTCGCACTGCTCGATGAAGACCAACTCGCCGAGGTCGCGGGCAACGTCGAGAAAATCAAAACCGGTCGTCCCCGGTGATTTGTCCAGAATGTCCGTGATGTCTCAAATGTCTTACGTAGCCAAAAGAGTTCAGGGACAATCCAGTGGATTGCAGCAATCCCGCCTGCTGCCTCATGGAAAAGACAGACATCGGAGACAGCCGTGACACTGACCAAAGCCGACCTCGTTCAGGCACTGACCGAAGGCATCGGGCTGAACAGGCGCGAGGCGGGCGACATGGTCGAGGCTTTCTTCGAGGAGGTGGCCAGAAAGCTGGAGGCCGGGGAACCCGTGAAGCTTTCCGGGTTTGGCAACTTCGGGCTGAGGACGAAGGACGCCCGCCCGGGGCGCAATCCGAAAACCGGCGAGGCGGCCATCATCAGCGCCCGTCGCGTGGTCACGTTTCACCCCAGTCAGAAGCTGGTCGCGCTGATTGCCGAGCGGCAGGACCAGACGCTGGCCAGCAAGGTTCTGTCCCGGCTCAGTGAAAAGTCCCGGGCCATCGAGGTCGATATCGACCGGGTGTAACGCTTACAGGGCGATGCCGTTTCGAACCGCCCACTCGATGGGCGAGCTGACCATGTCGAGGTTCAGCTCTGAGAGATGCTCTTTCAGGAACGCAGCGGACACCGCTCTCAGCTCGCCCGTGTCTTCAACCGGGCGCAGGCGCTCCTCGATAAAGCCCGAGCCATCGAACAGCCCCAGGTGGTAGCGGTTCCGTGTGCTGCCATTGGCCAGCAGCAGGTCGAAGATGACGATTCCCTTCCCCATCCGGGAAAGGCCTTGTTCGACCTCTCCCAGCTTCTCCATGGGGTTGATTTCGCCCGTCGCATACACCAGCGCCATCACTTCCGGGTACGGGTCCGGCTGAACAAGAAACCGCGCGGTCATTCGCCCCTCAGCCACTCGATGAGCTTTTCCGCCTCTTTCGGCGTTCCGTAGGTGATGTGCAGCAGGATTTGCACGGGCTTCGGCACGTTGCGACCGCTCTCATAGCGTGACCCTCCTGACTGGGTGACGCCGACCCGGCTCCAGAACTCGCTCTGGTTCATCCCGTGCTTCTTTCGGTAGAGCTGCAGGTCTTCGCCGGACTTGAAGCGCAGGGCGGGCATCTTTTTCTTCTCTGTAGTCATGATGTGCTAACCGTATGTACCGTTAATACGTTCTAAACAAGGGACGGGGCTTTTGAGTTAGCCACGTCCCTTCCTCTGCCTTGAGAGCACTTGTTGAGATGCGCATAAAAAAGCTTTGAACAGTGCGCTAGCCACACTCCCGAGAGAATAAATACTAGCACTACACGCCGCATTCCTTTCGTCGGAGCGCGGTGTGTCCAATAAGTACAAGGTTGTTTCGTTGTTTGCAGGGTGTGGCGGTCTTGATTTAGGCCTAATGGGGGGATTTGAGGCACAAAAAAGAGAGTGGAAAAAAAACCCCTTTCAAGTAATTTGGGCTAATGACTTCAACAAGTGTGCAACTGAGTCATACAAAGCTTATGTCGGGGAACATGTATTCTGCGCAGACATCAACGCGGTCCTAGATACCCCGGAAGAATATTCGTTTCCGCAAACTGCGGATATCGTCGTTGGGGGATTCCCTTGTCAGCCATTCAGTCATGCGGGCTTGCGGCTTGGGTTGAACGACAGACGGGGTAGCCTGTATCTCGCAATGCGAGAAACAATCCGCCGCTTACGGCCAAAAGCATTCATCGCCGAAAATGTTCGCGGAATTCTAACTATCGAAAAAGGCGAAACAATCAAAAAAATTGTTGCCGACTTTGCTTCTCTAGGGTACCGCGTCAACTACCACCTATACCTTGCTTCGGACTATGACGTCCCGCAGTCTCGGCAGCGGGTCCTTATCGTAGGAATTCGTGAAGACCTTGGCTTCGAGTTTGTCCCGCCAAATCCCACCAGTGCAGAACAACCGCCTAATGTAAAGGATGCCATCGACGATTTGGCAAAGCTACCCGAAGGTGCAAAGCCAAACCATTTCTGGTCAAAAGCACGGAAGAACAAAGGGCAAGGTAATAATAGAGTCAATGCGGACGTGCCTGCCCCTACGATGCGTGCAGAGCACCATGGGAACATTGAGTACCACTATAGTGAAGACCGTCGGCTTTCAGCGAGGGAGGCCGCACGAATCCAAACTTTCCCGGACAACATGGTTTTCGTGCCGTCGACCTCGGCGGCGTATCGTCAAATTGGCAATGCCGTGCCTCCAGTGCTGGCATGGCATGTCGGGAAAGCCCTTGCTGCTCAGCTTGTTGCAGCCGAATCAGGGCGTAAATGAGTTCCGGCAACAAGACCACAGCAACCGAACTGGCGGTAGCATGCGGAGTCCTTAGCAGGAGCATAAGCCGAGCTACGCTTCTGAGTATTCAGAATGTCAAAGATGAAGACATCGATGATGTTCTTGCTTTTCAGCAAGCAAGTGTCGAGAACTGCTCCCTTCTCAATACTCTTTGGAACGTCGGAAACACAATTGGGAATAAAGTTGGCCGGTCCTCTATCTTGTCAATTTTCTGGACAGGTAAGGAAAAAAGGTCATCTGTGTCTATTGCAGCACAAGACTTGAAAATTATGCTCAATTCCGGGGCGGGTGCTACTACTGAGGTGTCCGTAAAAGTGGGTAGCAAGGTAATTCACAACCGGTCGATAGAATGGTTGCGTGTTCTGTTGAGAGGCGAAGACACAGACGTATATCTGCGAAGCGAAAACTGGTACTCGTTTTGCGCCCCAATCGAACAAAACGAGTTTTTTCAAACAGTTGATGGTCCTGCAGAAACGGGGTGCAGAACAGTTCAAGATTGGTACGACAGTAACCAAGGCACAACCAAGAAGAAGCAATTCGCCTCTCACTGCGCAGGCCTAATGAGGAACTCAAGAGTTAAAGAGGCTTACGCGAGATTTGTAGCTGTGGTTTCTAGAAAGTCAGCAGAGGTGCTAAACAGAGATTTAGATGAGCGCCATACACATGGTGCTAGGCGCCCGATAGGGCTGGCTTTGAGAAAATTAATTAGGCTTGACAATCACGCCTATGTTATATGCGGGCTAGATGATGGGAAGCCGTTTGCGGCACTTGTGCCATCCTATGAGGAATTCAGCAAGAACTACAATGTTATAAGGTTAGAAGCCCTAGAGAGAGCACGGGGACAACCGGAAGTTGGAATTAAGGTGACCATTCAAAACAAGAAAACAGGTAGCCTTGCTGAGCTTAACTTCCACACCGAAATACGATGGTCGCATGGGAAGTTCTGTGGCAATCCAGAAGGAAAAATTTACCGTGATTTTTCATACACCGAGCTTCCTTGGCTAACACACTGGCCTATCAAAGAGGTGATTCGTTCAAAATGCCGCAACTAACGGTATGTACGGTTAAGACCGTATGAAAAAATGCGTATTTGCCTATTGCCCCGAGGGGACGCCCGCATTAGGCCCCTGCTGCTGTCGTTCATTGCCGATGGGCGCTCCAAAGTACCCTTCAGCAACCCGCACGCCCCGATAGCCATAGGGGCGTGACTTCAGGTCCGCAAGCGCCGGATAGACCAGCACCTTCTGCTGCCTGTCGTTAATCCACGAGGAAGGCTCGTAGGTCGAGAGTCGCTTGTGGACCTCGATGTGCTGCTTGTGCTTCACCGCGAAGCGCTCCAGTTCCTCTTTGAACTCCTTGCTCGACATCGGGCGCTGGCCACCTTCCAGGCTCCAGCGCTTGTAGGCCTCGTACAGCTCGCGCTCCTCCGTCTCGAAGGCGCCAAACTCCAGAAGAAGACCGAAGGCCTCCATCGGATTGCCTGCCGACACCTCCTGCGTGCTGTGCTCACGGATGGACGCCGGCAACTCGAACTTCCCTGCCTCGCTGATTTCGTGGGCACCCTGCAGGGCGAACGCCACAAGCAACGGGTACTCCTCCTCGATGATGCGCTGGGCAATGTCCTCGATGCGCCCTGCACTTTCCTTGAAGGTCTTGCGCAGATGCAGCGCGATGACCCGGCGGGCCATGGCGTCGCTCTTCTCCGCAAAATGCGGCGGATGGTTCGAGGCCTGCGAGACCAGACACTCCGGCTCAATGTCGAACGGGTCGCGGTACTTCGGATTGCAATGCACCGGCTCGCGCGAGACCAAGAGCTTCAGCGTCTCAAGCTCGGTCTTCGTTGAGGCCTCGGAGCCAATCATGGCCAGTGCGCCGACCAGCTTTTCCAGACTGGCCGACACCTTGAGGTCCGACAGCCGCAACTCGGCGCAGGCCTCCTTGCCAACCAGCCCGCGGATGAGGTGCAGAATCTGGCTCTTGCCGTTGCTGCCGGTGCCGTAGAGGTACAGGAACTTCTCGGCATTCGGAACCCGGTTGGCCATCAGGTGGTAGCCCATCCAGCGGCGGACCGTCACGAGCTGGTCGTCCTCAAGGCTGGAGCGCAGGAACCGCATCAGCAGCGAGTCCTCGTAGCCGCCCATCTCCATCTCAAGATAGTGGTCGGCCGCGTCCTGCGCCTTAAGGGGCAGCACCCGGGTGTTCATGTGCCTGGGGTCATGCGGTGCCAGCTCGACCGCGCCCCACGAGAGCTTCCACACACAGTCCAGAAAAGGAATACCCGGGCATTCGCCAAAGGCCTTCAGGTCGAGCCCGTCCTGATGGTAGGGGGAGTTCGCCTGCCAGGCGGCCAGCGCCTCGGCATAGAGCGATTCCCCCGAAGCACGGCGTTGCGTGGGCGTCCGGACAAGGGCGTGCATCGAGTAGTCGAGGCTGGCAAACCACTTGTCGACTGGCACCCATCGATTGCCGACCCAGCGATAGGGCCGCTGGTCTCTGCCGAAACCAAAGCGCAGGTCCTTCGACATCTCCTGTGCAATCAGAACCGAGATGCTGGTCCTGTCCTTGAGCTGGTCGGACTGTATCCGGTAAAGCGGTTGCCCCTCCGGGTCCCTGACCGTGATGGTGTAGTCAATCGTCCCCTTGTTGGTCGGCTTGTCCGAGATGTCCAGAAAGTCCTGTGGCCCCGGAGCAAGGTCTATCTCGACAGGTTTTTTGGCTGACACTTTTTGAACACTCCGGACAAGACAGACAAGCCGGACATTCTAGACATCGACAGATACTGGCAGTATTGAAATAGTAAAATGTCGAACATGTCTTTTACCCTACAAAGACATTTTGGACATTAAAGACATTTAGGACATTTTGGAGGACGCGCACGTTTTCAGCGCGGCACCCCAGTCCGCAGAAGGCTTTGCCGCAAGCCCGTAGCACAGGCGCATGTACAATCCGGCATAACAAGGAGAATTTACCCTCATGCCACTGACTGCCCATCTGCCCGCCATCGTCGCTTCGAAGGGGCGCACGGCTCCCCGTGTTCAGGCCCGCTTTCTCGCCCTGCTGTCCGAGCTGGACAAGTATTCGGTGACCGCCCCGGTCTTCGCCGGCAAGCTCTTCGCAGACCTCGAAGCGCTGGACCCGGAGTGGGACGGGAAAATCACCGGGGACCTCGACTTGCTCGTGAAGCATGCCGATGCAGTGCCCGGGTTGCGCAAAGACATCCTCGACCGCATCGAGGGCTACCTGCCACCGTCCGAGGTGGTCATTGACCTTGTCGAATCGCAGATGCCCGGCGGCAAAATCACCGGAGCCAACCTGTCGAATGCCAATCTCGTGTGCAGGCAGTATGTCCAGAAGGGGACCAATCCCCGGTTCGAGCATTTCATCCGCGGCACACTCACCCCGCACCTGCTGCCCAGTGGCGACCTTCAGCTCTCGGTCGGGAAGATGGTCGATTTTCTGAAGGAGGACTACGACCCGTTCGCCAAGCAGGTGGCCAACGGACTCATCTCCCGGGCTGGAAAGCTCAACGAGATGATTCTGGAGCGAGCGCTCATCAGCGCCGGCATCGGGGTCAAGGGCAGCACCTACGAGGTGACCGGCACCAAATCCAACGGCGACATGGTGTTCTACTGCAGCACGACCGTGCCCCACAAACATCTTTATGCCGAAGTCAAAAGCTACGGCGCACGGGAGCGTCTTCTGCGGGGGCTGCAGGACCTGACCGGCAAGGACGCCATCGGGGTCGGGTTCTTCACGGACGCTTCCGAGTTCAACCCCGTCCGGACCCAGGACTTCATCAACGCCAACACCCTGGCGATTTACATGCCGGATGCGACCTACGCTGCGCTTCACGCAGACAGCAAGGCCCGGCTGTCGAAGCGAAACCAGCGGTTCTACCGCACGCTCTCGACCTTCCCGGCCGACATCCTGCATTTCACAAGGACGGGGCAGCTTCCCTGAGTGAAGTCGCCAGCACATCGAGGGCAGCCTGCGGGCTGTCGCGCAGTGCGCATTCATGGACCACGAGAACACGCCAGCCAAGCGCTTCAAGCTGCTGGCGTGTGGCCTCATCCCGTCGCCGGTTGCCGGCGAGCTTCTCCCGCCAGAATTCGGTGCGTGTCCCGGGAAGCTTGAAGTAACGGCAGTCGTGCATGTGCCAGAAGCAGCCATGCACGAAAACGACCGTTTTCCATTTAGGCAGGACAAGGTCAGGTTTGCCGGGCAGGCGCTTGTCGTGCAGCCGGAACCGGAAGCCCTGTGCGTGGAGAAAGCGGCGGACCAGCAGCTCGGGCCGGGTGTCCTTGCCCCGGATGCCGGACATCATCCGGCTCCGGGTCGCCGCATCGACGATGTCGGTCACGCGGCGACGGCGACCGGCAACTCCAGAATCTCTCGGGCGGCGGCTTGCCGCTCTTCGACCAGCTCGGTGACGAACGGCGCCATGTGTCGGGCAATGGCTTCGATGACCGGGACCACCACGCTGTTGCCGAACTGCTTGTAGGCCTGGGTATCGGAGACCGTAATCGGGAAGTCGTCCGGGTAGCCCATCAGGCGTGCGCACTCGCGGGGCGTGAGCCTGCGGGGGCGTTGCCCCTTGCCCCGGCTCACCAGAATCTCGGAGCCGTCCTTGTAGTAGCGGGCCGACAGGGTGCGCGCGGTGTCGTCGGGACCGACCAGCCCGAAGCCGAAACCGTTGCCCTTTTCCTGATGCTTCTTCGCGTAGTTCTGCAGGTATTCCCACATATTAGGCGTCAGGATGTACTTCTCGGCAACCTTGCCCTTCTTGCCCTCGGTGTAGGGATACCCGGCGTCGCCTTCCGAGCCGTCCTCGGGATGAAGGATGTCGCGCATGCGCGGCCCGGCCGCGAGGTCGGGCAAGGGCAGGGTATCGAAGCTGAAAGCCACCGGGCGGCGAAAACCCACCATGAAGATGCGCTCGCGGTGCTGGGGCACGAAGTGCTTGGCGTCGATGACGCGGTAGTGCATGTCGTAGCCCAGCTCCTCTTCGAGCACCTGACGGATGACCTTGAAGGTGTTGCCCTTGTCGTGGCTCTTCAGGTTCTTCACGTTCTCCAGCAGGATGGCATCCGGCCGGTGGTGCTCGATGATGCGGGCAACGTCAAAAAAGAGGGTGCCCTGCGTCTCGCAGGCAAAACCGTGGGCTTTCCCCAGCGCGTTTTTCTTCGACACACCGGCAATCGAGAACGGCTGGCACGGGAAGCCGGCCAGCAAGACGTTGTGGTGCGGGATGTCGGGCGCCGCGACCTGGGTGATGTCGCCCTCGACCGGGTGGTCCTTGCCGAAGCGCGAGATGTAGGTCTGCTGGGCGAACTTGTTCCATTCGCTGGTCCAGACGCACTGGCCACCGATGGACTCGAAGCCCAGCCGTATCCCGCCAATCCCCGCGAACAGGTCAATAAATGAAAATGGCATCGCGCCGTCCCTCTGTCGTTCAGGCCCGGTAGCCGCCTGCGGGGCAGTGATGCCCTCTTTTGTGTGTTGTGTAACGAGCCACTCGATGAGGCTTGTCAGGGTCCGGCTCTCACGCTCGGCCAGCCGTTCCAGCTCGGCCTTGAGCTCGGGTCGAACCCGCAGGTTCAGCGTGGCGGTTTTGCGCATGACGGAGCCCTCCGGTTTTGCTGGAGAGGATGCCAACAAAGGGGACGGCTGTAAAGATTTGTGCGTTACAAAATTCCCAGTGAAAGCACACCGGTCCAGCAGGGGGATACCCCTTGAAACCCTCATGGATAAAGGGTTCTGCCAGTTCTGCACCACGGCGCCGACCCCGCGGTTCCACCTGTGGCATGGGCACGACATTCCCAGAGGTTCCGGCCTTTTCATATCGTATTTCGTATTGTATTTCATACCGTATTGCGTTTTATATTTTCATACGCTACGATTGCGACATCGATACGGAGGACACCACCATGGCACGCACGGGTATTTCTCAGGAGCAGGTCTTCGCCGCCGCCGATGCGCTGGTCGCGGAGGGACGGAAGGTCACGCTGAAGACGCTGCGCGAGGTGCTGGGCACCGGCAGCCCGAACACCATCCACGCTCACCTGCAATCCTGGAAGCTCGCCCGGCCGCAGGCCAACGCGCCCACCCGTGCGCTGCCCTCGGCGGTCATCGACGCCATCAACAATGAAATCGAGCGGCTGACCGCGTCCATCCGGGCTGACCTCGAAGCCCAGCTCGACGAGGCCCAGCGCACGGCCAACCAGCTGGCTGAATCTGGCACGGCGCTGGAAACCGACATCGAGGAGTTGCAGGAGGTCGTTGCGAACCTCACCACGGAACGCGACCGCCTCGACGGCAAGGCCACCGAGCAGGGCGAAGAGCTGGCCAAGCTTCGGGCGGAGGTCGAGAAAGAGCGCCAGGCAGCAGAGTCAGCCCGGGTCGAAACTGCAAAGGAAAAGCTGAAGGCCGAGGGCAACGTCGCCCAGCTCGCCGAACAGGCAAAGGAACTTGAGCGACTGCGGGGGTTGCTGGCCGAGGAGCAGAAGGCAGGCCGGAAGGCCGAGCAGGCCAACGCGGTGCTGCTGTCTGAAAAGGCATCACTCAGCGAACGTCTGGCAGAAGGCACTGAACGCGAAAAGCGGCTACAGGAAAAGCTGGCAGTGGTCGAAGACCGGGAACGTCAGATTCTTTCGGACCTGTCGGCGACCCGGTCGGCGCTGGAAGGCGCGAAGGCCAGTCTCGAAGCCGTCCGTGAAGAGAACGTTGAACTGAAGGCCGAGCTCAAGGCGCTCAAGACGCCGGCTGCCACGTAAGACGGGATGCGGGGCTTCGGTCTCGCTTTTCGTAATAACGGTATGAACCGTTATAATGATGCGTCTCGTTAATATCAGGCGGCGAGCGATGAGCCATGAGTCCGTGACAATCCGCTGGGAGTCAGCCACCCGCTACTACACGGCCGTGCTGCACAGGGACTTGCTCGATGACTGGGTGCTTACGGTGGCCCGGGGCGGCAGACGGAACCGGCTTGGGCGTGTCGAACACAAGGTTGTCGCCTCACGCGAGCAAGGACTGGCCGAACTGGAAGCGCTGGACCGCAAGCGAACGCGCCGGGGGTACGCAAAAACGTTTGCGAATAACACCTTTTAACGTAGTTATTCGCAAACAGATTTTCAGACCGTAACCATGCAAATATCGGCATTCCCGATATCTGTGAATTATCGGGAATGCCGATACCGACAACAATACGTAACGTTATTACTGTTTGCCTCCTATCAAAAACGGTCGTTTTTGATAGCTCCACCGGGACCGAACCCGCATGCGCGAAAAACGCGGCTTCCGGCCTCTCAAAATCTCGTCTCACAATCAAGCTATCAATTCACTAGACTGAATACGTTTCTG
>WPCI01489472.1_pt1 | contig 18172 bp, 16 predicted proteins | sample 5399871 | NCBI WGS metagenome assembly WPCI01 (sample SAMN12869469, study PRJNA574797) | sludge metagenome | isolation source: wastewater treatment of pH7 | place: China:Beijing | collected 2019-05-20 | reverse complement strand
AGTATTTAAACATATACGTTCACACAAGATCACATGTATTTAGTTCTGTAAATCTATAAAACTTTAGTTTGGATTTTCTTGGCCCAAGCTAGTCCCAAAAATGAGAGTTTAGAGTTTCATGCCTTTGTACAGTACATTAATGTAGAAAGACATAAAAGTCTAAACTAAAATCTCATGAGCAATCGCTGATAAATAGCCATTATCATAAATTTTGTAGGTACTTTCATGTCTCAATAACGGGACATGAAAGTCTAAACTTTTTGAACATAGGACAAGAAACTCTAAACTACTTAGCCAGTAATGTTCGAGGACTTTTTTTGCAAAGTACGAAAGATTAGAACGCGAACTTAAAGAAGTTATTTCAGAAGAAGATAAGAACACATCTTGGCTATATTCATGACATGAAGACTTCATTGAAGAAATGAAAAGTATAAATGAATTAGTTTCTGTATTAAAACAAGCTCTTTAATTTTTGTTTATCTTTGTAACAAAGATAAACAAAAATTAATATTAAAATAATATGATTTTAAAATTTATGTAATGTTTCCTGCTTATTATTAGAGCAGGGGGTGTTAATATGACTGTAAGCTTGTTTTTTGTTAAACTTATTTCTGCAATTGTAGCATCTGCATGCGTAGTACCTGCTATTAATCGTATCTTTAGTAAAATAGATGAATATGTAGGCTAAAGCATCCGTAGCGGTGCTTTTTTGTTATATTGGGTAATATCATATAGGAGTAGAAGTCATGCATATGATAAAAAAGAACAATTTCGGTAGGAATTCCTGATTGTTTCTTGTAATGTGTCCTATATTTGCACCAGAACAGGTTAAAATTAAGATGGTTCAGTTGGAGAAAGGAACCTTATTGTATCTTTTTAGTGATTTTATTCATATAATTATATTATATGAATAAAATAATTTAAGAAAGGTAAGTGAATACTATAATTAATTTTGAACCATTTAATCCAACAATAAATGACCTAGCGATCAAACTTGCTATGGTACTGTTTATACCGTTATTCTTAGCATTGCTTGTCAAAGTCATACTTATGAAATTTATGAGAGAATCGATTGCTGGCAGACTAGCATCTCTATCTTGTCTATTTTTTATGTACTATGTATTTAAATATGTTACAGAGTAGAAAGGCATCTTAGGATGTCTTTTCTTTATAAATAAAAGTAATGTTGCTATGTTCTAAATTTTGTTTAGTTCCTGTTTTACAGGATCTTTTTTATATAACTATAGGAGCATTTTAGTAGTCAAAGAATTTTACAATAATTACATTGAATTTATTAAATAAAGTATAGGGAATTATTGCAATTTATTTTAAGGAGAGAAAATAATTGGACCTATATAATGCAATAGATATAGGGAATACAGTAAATATATATCTTTGTGAAATTAAAAATGTGAAGTGTTTAAAAAACAGATGAAAAAATTAGAGAATATGTAAATTTTGATATATTTTCTTTTGAATAGTAGGGTATAGGAAATTCTCTTGTAATGTACTTTATAAGCCCAATAATGGCATTTGATCCTAATGAAGGATACTGTGTAAAAAAGAATTGGAAATTTTTTTTGTATTTCCTATTAAAGTAAAAATAAAGGTGAGACAATAGCATTAAATAAAAGTTGAGGTGATTTCATGAAGAAAATATATTTTCATCCGGAAAGAGATAAAATAGATAATATCCCTGTATTCACAAATCATTACCAGTATCAGGCAATTAGTTATTTTTTACGTGTTATAGAAGCACTTGATCCTCAATTTGTGGAAGATTTAAATAAGATTGTACCAATTTATACGACAGCTGAGCGATTACACAAAGCATTAGATAATTCTAATGGTAGTATTGTAGATATGAGTGATTGGGCAGTGCTTGAAAAAGCAAATACTCAATGTAATTCCCACCTTCTAGAATTAAGAGATGCAATTATTGATTGGGCTCAAAAATATAATTTAGTGGATAATTCATTAAATAAGAAAACGTTTTTAGAAATTGGACTTTGGGCTATACCTAGCAAACGAAATCACCCTGCAGAAATAGAGAAAAAAAAGAAATTTTATACCCAAATTGGTAGAGAGCTACCACAATATATTATAAATTGGTCTATAACTGATTCAATTTATATAGAGGATGAAGAAGAGTTAGACGAAAAAAAAATTAAAGACAAAGTTTTCACTGGAGATGAATTTCCTTTTGTTTTTACTCCAAACTCAGAAAATATGAATCAGTATAACATTACAGGGCTTCCCATTGAAGCACATAGCTATGAAAACATTTATACCAACTATGAATTTGATTTATTTGAGGCCTTTAATGGAAGAAAAGAAAATATACAAGGATATACATTAGGGTATGCATGGGATCCTAGAGATGAACCATGGAGTGAATTTGAAAAAAAATTAGATATCGCTTTTAGACAGTATAAAGACTTATATAAGAACCGTACTGAGTCTTATATAAAAAATTTAGGATATATAGAAGGAAAAGAAAAAAGAAATAAAGAACATTTTGAATGGCTTGTACGTTTTCAAATTCAGGGATGGACCATAAAAGAAATTGCTGACTATTATAGTGAAGAAGAAAAAGTATTAGGTGAAGATACAATTAAGAAAGCCCTACATTGTACATCAAATATTATTGGTATTACATTAAGGTAATCTGAGAAGTTGTATAGTTATTTTTAATATTTCCCCATGTTAATAAAAAGGAACACATATCAGCTATATAATATGTGTTCCTTTTTACTGTATATGTAATGCACAATTATATTTCTATTATTTTCACGTACTCTAGTGTAAATGCAATTACATTTTTTTATTATATATCATAGATGATATAATTATGCTAATGGCTTACCTCTAACTGCTTTAGTAAATCAAAGTGATAGGATGGGTAGAATGAATGTAATTACAGATGACCTATTAGAGATATATAAGAAAATTGAAAAAGCGCAGAAAAGATATGGAGACTTGAAAAAGTGTGAAATCCATTTGCATACCCCAGCTTCGTATGATTACCGTCTAGTTCCTGATAAGTCGTTTAAACAACTAACAGAAAAAGAGGTAATCAATATAGCAAAAGATTATGGTTATTTTACTGAGATTCAGCAACAGAAAATGCTTTCTCTCGTTAATGAAGGTGAATATAAAGGACAGGAGTATCTTGATGCTTTATCTCATCAAAAAGTACCTTATGATAGCTTAAAAGAATACATAGCTTATATGTTGATTGCCCACCAACTATACTCACACAAAATTGAGGTTGTAGTAATATCGGATCATAATACCATTAGTGGTTATTATAAACTCCAGTATGCTCTTAATAAATACTTTATAGAGCGGCTAAAAGGAAAAGTATTAAATCAAAAAAGCATACATTTATTCTTAGGTGTAGAAATATCCTGTGCTGATAAAAATCATGTAGTTGGTATATTTGATGAAGCAAATTATAAAAATGTAATGAATTTTTTAGAACGCTTTGTAATTACAGAAAAGGATGGAACTTGTGATCATAGTCTAACAATAATTCGAGCTATAGCAGATATTGGTGGATTACCTTATATAGCACACATAAACAGTTCAGATTATATTGGAACAAATATCTATAAAAAAAGTTTATTTTCATCAGATATTCTAAAAGTGTTAGGTTTGACTAACATAAGTGTTAAAGGGAAAGTATTAAACTCAGTTAGAAATTATGTAAAAGAGAAAGAATTTTGTTTTCTTCATGAAAGTGATGCTCATGATTTAGACAGTATCGGGATAAACAATACTTGGATAAAATTCAATAGTTTTACTTTTGGAGCGTTAAGGCAAGCGATTAGTAATTATAGTTTCTGTGTTTTTACTACCAAGCCCAATTTTACAGATAAATATATAAAAGGAATATGTATCGATCCTGGAGATGATGGTTATTTATGTGGAGCTCAAGGAAAACAAGATAAGTTTGATAAGAATATGTTCAACTTAGATTTTTCTAGGGATTTAAACTGTATCATAGGCGGAAGAGGTACTGGAAAAAGCACCTTATTGAATATTATCGAAACGGTTTTTACCATGGAAACTACAAATAGAGATCAGTTAGAATTTCTTTCTCAGCACAAGAGAATTTATATTGTATTTTCTTTAAAAGGAAAGGAATATATAATTCGTTTCCTTCCGCAACGAGATAGCGGCAAAAGTTACACTGGTAAACATGTTTTTCATAAGAATGCTTTTATAGGTGATATGCTTCAAGATGATAAAATAAAACTTGCTAACCACTGGATGGAGTTATTTGAAATCGAGAAGAAGAGAGAAGATACATTTGTTGTATCCTTAGTTACTATTCAAAACCGTCGTGAAATTTTAAAAAAAGTTTACAGAAAAGGGTATTCGATTAATAATATCATTCATCGAATAGATCAAGGGGAAATTGGTGATTTTGTACGAGAGACAGTTTTCAATGGAATAAAACTTGAATTTAAAGAGTTTTTAAATCAACTAAAAAAGGAAAACAAAAATAAATACAAAAAATATTTTAGAGAAAATTTGAACAATTTGATTAGAAGTCTGGATTCACAAAAAGCACAAGTTAGAACTGTTATTGATGGATTTAATAAAGAAAATAAAGATTTAATAAAAATTGAACTTTCCCCTAAACAAGGACGGTTAGATTACTTTCTTGGAGATTTGTTGCTTCGTATCAATCAAAATAAACATATAGCTAAAACCTTTTTAACATGGGGAGAAGTGGAAAGATATTTATATGAAATTGTAGATCGTATAGGATTCTTAGAGTTTTTCAATTTATTAGTAACCGATAAGTATAAGGAACTAGAAAAAATAGTTTCAATCTTGAACTTTACAAAAAACGCTAGTAGTTCTATAACTGATGTTGATAAAGGTTTTGAAACAATTACCGAACGTAATTTACCGACAGTTTATAGGGAAATTAAAAATGAATTACTTAAGGATAAGGACCTCTTATTATCTGCACTAAATAAATATTTTGCAATCATTGACGATTACACGCTTTTCTTTAACATTAACTCAAAAGAGTCAATCCATGCTGAAAAAGTATTTATGAAAAACATAGAATACCTGTCCTTGGGGCAAAAGGTGGTTGCAATACTAACATTTATATTGAATTATGGTACATATTGTGGTGATAATAGTCCCTTAATTATTGATCAGCCTGAAGATAATTTAGATAATCAATATATATATAAGAATTTAGTATCTAGTTTGCGACAAGTAAAAAATGAAAGACAAGTTATTGTAGTCACTCATAGCTCAACAATTGTAACTAATGCTGATGCGGAACAAGTAATTGTACTAAAATCAGATAACAAGCATGGATGGATTGAGAATAGAGGATATCCAAGTGATAAGATAGTCATGAAGTACATTGTTCAATATCTGGAGGGTGGGGAAGAATCATTTAAACATAAAATGGATGCATATTCTACTATATTATTGGGTGTTTAAATTTATCTCATATATACAATTATAAAACAAAAAGAACTTGTAGGGATCACTACAAGTTCTTTTTGTAATAATAAAAGTAAGAGTAAAACAGCGTATTTTAACAGGTACAACAAAAAAACTTAGAGATTGATTTGACAATTTCATTATATAACAAAAATTAGCATCCATAGATTTGTATTTTTGAAATTTTGTGAATTAAGAAAAAGAAATGATATATCATTTCCCCTAAATAATTTTAATTAATATCCATATAATAATATATTAGTGAAAATATAAATATAAGTAGTTAGAGAAGAAAATGTAAACCTTCTTACACAAGATTCAAAAGTAGATGCATTTAATTTAGATGTGGATTGAAGTAGAGTTATGATGTTTATAAGAAATATGCAATACCGTTTCTACTCATATAAAAATTGAACAAAGAGAGGGTTGTATAATGTTATGCAATCCTCTTCTTGGTGGTCATGTATGGTGCCCTATATTAGATAAGAAAGAAGAACATTTCTTTAATATATGTATAAATTCGAAAAATATTATATACTTGTATATAGAAGTTTTCCATATTTAACCTATAAAACAAGGAGGAAACAATGTTTGAATTAAAATCTAGCATAGAAGATACGTGTAAAAATTGGTGTAAACCAGCAAGCGAAACTGAAACTCAAAAATGTGAAAATGCTTTGAGAATGATTAAAGATGCTATACGTGAATCTGATGAATTGAGAGAAATGAACATTCATATAATTCCTAAAGGATCTTATCACAATAATACTAATGTTCGTTTAAACAGCGATGTGGACATAGCTGTCGTTTTAAAAGATACTTTTTACGCCGATTATCCAAAAGAAAAAAGTAAAAGTGATTTTGGAAATATGTCTAGTTCTTATAAATTTAGTGACTACCGAGATGCAATCGAAAGGGCCTTACATGCAAAATTTGGTTCAGAAAATGTTAATAGGGGAAATAAAGCATTTGATTTGCATTCGAATTCGTATAGAGTGGATGCAGATGTAGTTCCTTGTTTAGAGCATAGAAGGTATCGTGAAGACGGAACGTTCATCACGGGGACAGCTTTTGACGCTCGTTATACTAATGAGCGTGTTAACAACTATCCCGTGCAACATTATGAAAACGGAATACGGAAAAATAATATAACAAATCGTCGATACAAAAGAGTAGTCCGTATTCTAAAAAGGCTTAGATATAAAATGAAAGAAGATGGTTATGAACATGAAACAATCTCTTCATTTCTAATAGAATGTTTGGTATGGAATGTGCCTAATAATTACTTTGGTCATGTTAAATTATCCGATGATGTGGAAGGGTCCTTGGAATATTTAATTTATAACACAAGTAATCGTGATTTATGTGGGGAATGGGGGGAAGTGTCGGAACTTTTATATCTTTTTCATTCTGGTAGAAAATACACCCTCAATCAGGTTCATGATTTTTTAAAACATGCAAAAGCATATCTATTTAATTAACCTCCCTTATATAGGGAGGTTTTTTTTTGATTTTCTAGTAAAATACATAGATCCTGTTGTTTCACGCCCGGTCCAATAATGTCCCTCTAAAACAACAGTACCGTCATGTTTAATTCTTAGACGTGTTGCACCATCATGCTTCGGGTTGACTTCACGGTCTTTATCAGCATCATTGCCATATAAATAGCATAAGAATTTCTGCTTACCTTCATCTTCAATGACCCCACTTACGTAACTACTACTATATGATTGATTCGTTTCCATTTTAATATGTATACTATCAAATTCATGACGTATCTCAATACGTGCTGGTATTGGTGGTAGTTTAGCGTCTGTTCCAGGAGGCTTATAATTTGATTCAAGAGTTCCTTCCCAACACCCACCTAGAAATGGAATATTAGTTAGCTTACAGGTATAGAACAAATCCGGACATAACTTCCAAAGTATTGTTTTAACAATAAATTTATCTAAAATAATAGTTACACCTGCAGCAGAAGAAGCAGTTAACAGAATAGATGGATCGAATTTACCACCCTTAATATAAAAGATAATAACAAATATAATAATCCCTAAACTAATTAAGTATCTATAATACAATTTCTGATCGTACATCTCTTTCTCCCTTCTTAATAAGATTAATAATTAGTATATGGGATAAAATAAAAAAAGTCATTAATATACATTGTAGGAAACCTTTTCATGAATTATTGAAAAGGTTTCCAATTTTTAATACATGGTTAAAACAAAGAATTTTCAGATGTATTTCAGGATTATGTTAAGAGATAATCCTGAAATTTCTTTTCATATAGTTAATTAATCCAAAATATAAACATATTTTTTCTATAAGAATTCAATATTCTTACACAGTATTGAATGGATGTAGTCCTATAAATTTATAGTATAAAATATTGATTTTTCCGTACTTATAACATGTTTTATAGCTACTTTTTTGTCTTTTGTAGTGGACAAGAATGCCTATAATTTTTAAACTATAGACATGAAAGTATAAAATTCCCAAAAATATACTGGTAGATGAATTAACAAAAGAAGGGGGCAGTTAATGTATAAACCACTAGTTACTAATTTTAGTAAAAAGTACGGGAATAACAGATGGGTAACGTATAGCTTTAAATTAAAAAGAGAAGTTTTTTTATTTAGTGATTTAGAATACGAACATTGGTTAATGGTAGAATCGAACCCTAAAGTTATAAATTTTTGTGAACAACCTCTAGTTATGACTGCATGTATCAATGGAAAATCAGTGACTTCTATTGTCGATATGTGGGTAAAATATGAAGATGGAAATGAAGAATTTATAGAAATTAAATATTCCACAGATTTAATCAAACAAAGAGTAATAAATCAGATTTTCACACAAAAATATTGGTGTGCAGAAAATGGGTTCCAGCATCGTGTAAGAACAGAAGGAGATATATGTGTAAATCGAATTTTACTCTCTAATTTAAAGGTGCTTGTTAAGGGAAATAAACAACAAACACAACAAATCGAAACAGATAGATATCAAGTTATGAAGATGCTAAAACATAATAAAACACAAAAAACCACACTTAATTCAATAATTACAGCAACTCAAATCCCCTCAAATAGATTATTAATATCCATTGGACAAATGATTTTAACAGGTGAAATATGCTCAAACATATCTAAAGAGTATTTTGGAACAAATACGGAGGTATGGGTTAATGTCTAAACGAGTCTTAGAAGGTTTAAAAATTGAAGATAGTGATTTAGTTATGGCAAATTGGCCCCAAGTATTAATTGAAAATCTCACCGAAGAGGAATTGAATAAATTTTTAGCTAGAAAGAAAGCAATTGATTTGTTTATGACAACTAATACAAAAATATATGAGATAGAACAGCAAGTAGGGATACATAGAAGTGAAATATATAGGCTTATTAGAAGATGTTTAGAAAAGGACGAATTTGAGCAAATAATGGGTTATAGAGGACTAGTCCCCTACAAAAGACTAAAAGATTACAATCGGAATGATTTTCCAATGACTAAAGCAGACTCTAAAAATTTTTCAGGTGCTTTCAACTTACTACTTGATACTTATCCAACTCTAAAAGAATTAATTATTAATTCATATTTCAGCAAGAAAACAAAGGAGCTTCAAGTTACTGATCCTATTATTAACATCAAAAATCTTCATAAAAAGTTTATAGATGAGTGTCGGCATTTGGGAATAAAAATAACTGAGTATCCATTTAACACAAAAACTTTAGCCAAAAAATCAATCGAACGCTTTGTTAGATCTTTATCTAAATCTCATTTTGTTGATGTTGCAAAACGAAATGGTGATCAAGCATTTATGATTGCAAAAAATACAGGAAAGGGCAATAAAAACAACCCTATGATCATAAGACCCCTTGAACGTGTTGAATTTGATGGTCATAGAATTGATACATCTATTGCTATAATTTTTAAAACACCGGAAGGGGATGAGATAGTAGAAGTAATGAATCGTATTTGGATTCTTTCTGTTATCGATGTCGCCACGAGAGCTGTATTGGGATACCATCTTTGTCTAAATAAAGAATATTCCTCGGATGATGTTCTAATGTGTATTCGCAATGCAATCATACCTTGGAAACAAAGGAAATTAACTATTAATGGATTAAAATACTCTTCATCAGCAAACTTCATATCTAATGCTATCCCAGAAGCAAGCTATGGTATATGGGATGAATTTTGTTATGACAATGCAAAAGCAAATCTAGCAAAAATTGTTCAAAATAAACTTGTAAATTTAATAGGTTGTTCTATTAACACTGGACCTGTTGCAGTACCTATTCGTAGACCAATAATTGAACGTTTTTTCCGCACTTTGGAACAGAACGGTTTTCATCGACTACCTTCGACCACTGGAAGTCATCCAAAAGATACTAAGAGGAAGAAACCAGAAGAAAATGCTGTTAAATACCGTATATCAGCGGAGCATCTAGAAGAATTAACAGATGTATTAATTGCTGAATATAACGGAACACCCCATGAAGGAAATAATAATCTAAGTCCTTTAGAAGTTTTTCAACAAAGAATAAACCGAGGCATGACAATAACTCAATTATCTCAAGAAAGGAGAAATGAAATGAACTTTTTTTCTTTAAAGGTAACAAGGAAAGTTAAAGGTCATAACAAAGAAGGAAGAAGACCTTATGTTTATTACGAAGGTGTAAAATATTCCAATGAAGTATTACTTCGTTCACCCCAACTAATTAATAAATCACTTGAATTACTTATCAATACAGATGATTTAAGGGTTATAAAAGCATTTTTAACAGATGGCAGCGAATTAGGGAATTTAACTGCTATTGGAAAATGGGGTGTAAATCCGCATAATTTAAGGACTAGGAAGGCTATAAATAAACTTAAAAATAATAAAATGATACATTTCAATCAATATGAAGATCCCATTAATGTTTATCAAAATTACCTCGAAAAAGAATCCATAAAAAATAAATCTAGTAGGAATAAACTAGCCAGCCTCAATCAAAGTAAAAAAAATAGAGAAAGCCGATACCCTAGAGAGACCCACATTGAAGAAAATACTATTAAAAATAGCGGGAATTTACAACAAAACAAAATGGAACAACCGAAGAAAAAGGCTAATGACAACCAACAAGTAGATCAAAGAATTTTAAAAAATACTATCATTCTTTAATTTGGAGGCCTCAACATGACGGAAGAATTAGAGTTAGAGCAACTTACTAGTAATAGCATACGCCCCTATATTCCTAAAGGTACACATCCAGTTGAAACAGGTAAATATTTAATTTCAACAAATGAGATAGATAGAATGTATCAAACAGTACTTCAATGGATAGGAAACAGGATACCTGGTGCTATTATATATGGTCGCCCAAGATTAGGTAAAACAAGGGCTATTACTTACTTGATGAATTGTTTGCCACAGGACTTTGGAAACAATATGCCGATTTATCATGTGCGTTGTCGTACGTATAAACGGCCTAATGAAAATTCCTTTTTTGAAGATTTATTATTTGCCGTTGGTCATTCACTTGCTATACAAGGTAAAGCAAGTGTAAAGAGAAATAGGCTTTTGAAATTTCTTGTAGAACGATCTGATTTTTCTGGTACAAATAAAGTTGTTTTTTTCATTGATGATGCTCAAAGGTTAGTAGAAATACATTACGACTGGTTAATGGATTTGTTCAATGAATTAGAACAATATGGCATAACTTTAACAACAATTTTAGTGGGTCAAAAAGAATTAGTTCATCAAAGATCAGCATTTATAAGTGGAGAGAAACTTCAAATAGTTGGTCGTTTTATGAGTCAAGAATATCAATTTAAAGGAATAAAAACTCCTAGAGATTTAAAAATTTGTTTAACAGGGTACGATGAATATTGTGAATATCCTATTAATAGTAATTGGTCCTTTACTAAATACTTTTTTGCCGATTCTTTCATAAGAGGGCTTAGATTACAAAATTCTGCAGAAGAATTGTTTCAAGTCTTTGTTGATTTAAGAAGGGAACATGGATTATCTCAAAAAGTAGAAATTCCAATGCAGTATATAACTTTAACGGTAGAATATGCATTGAAAAATTTTGGGAGTGATAGTCTTGATTTAGCAACAATAGAAAAAACTCATTGGGAAGAGTCTATTAAGAATTCTGGTTATATTCAATCCGAACTATATCAGACATCATATTAAAACATCATATTAAGACATACTGTAGCGTTAATTTAATATGGAGGATAAGATATGAACTTTCAATTCGCATGGTCTGCTGAATGGATTCAAAAATACGAGTCTCCATGGGGGATAATAGAAAAATTCAAGTATGCTAATGCAATTAACGGTAATACCGTATTAAAGTTAATAGGAAATGAAAATGTGAGGAACTTCAAAGAGATTTCAAATGCTGGTAGGCGTCACCGGGATTTAATTTATTTCCACGGTGTTGATTGCGAATTAAGTAGAAAAATTCTAGGGGTTAATTTAAAACAATATCATGATTACTTATTAGTCCAATCACTTTACCCGTTTTCTATCAATAGGAGTAACTTGGATTACAATTTTCATCGGCATTTAAATTATTGTCCAACCTGTCTAAATACGGGGTATCATAGTATATTTCATCAAATAAAGTTTTTCGATCATTGTTTATTTCATCCTCTTCAAAATTTAATTAGTACATGCCCAAAATGTAAACGATCAATGCCGGAATACTCTATAAACAAAGGAAATATAGATGCATACAATTGTATTTGCGGTCACCATTTTTTAAGTTCAAAGAATATAAGGGGCATTTTTTCTGCATGGAAAAAAGAATTAATCGTTCAAAGTAATTTGGTTAATACATTGCAGGCGTTACCTAAACATATAATGAATAAGTATCATTTAAGTTACCCTTTTTATAACCACAAAAATAATTCTATATTTGATAAGAAAAATACGACTCAGCATTTAAAAGAGATTCCCCAACTGCTAATCAGTGCTTTTACAGAAAACAAAATAGATAATTCTCCAGTAATGAATATCTACTCTAATGAAAATATTTTTCAAATCAAAGATAACTATCATCGTTTAAGCGAAAGTTATAATCAAATTTTTCCTTATCGTACACGTAACTTAAAATTAAAAGAAAAATGTCATACTGAAAGCATCTTTTTTGAAATCTACAAACAAACTAGAGTTATATATAAATCAATCAGTAGATATATCCAAAATAAAATAATTAACATACATAAAAAGTGTGTAAGAAATTTTGATGATATGTATCAAGATGACTCTACCTGCCTACATGCTTCCGCATTTATATTATGGAAATCTGAATGTGAAGGGAGAAGAATATATCCAAGAATTTTAAACCAAGCTCAAGTCCCAAGCTTGTATGATTTTAGATTTTCTAATGATCAATTTAGTATTTATCCAAAAGGTCCTTTTATGATTCATTTAAAAGAAATATTAAACTCTTTCCAGCAAGACCCTGCTAGTAATGGAGAATGGGGATTTAATTTATTGAAATATAATCTTAGTGCTATAAACTATGTTGTTAACAGAATTACATCATATCTCTTAATTGAACGTTATATTAGCTGGTTAGAAGTTATGCATCATCCAAAGGAGTTTAAATTCCTTTATCCAAATGGAGATATACCAATGTACCTTACTAAAATCCCTTTAGAGAAAAACGAAAGCATCAGCTTTTATTTTCCCAGCGGTCGGTTCAGTTATATGAAATATCTTGTAAAGGATATAGACAATAAATTATCCTGTTCCACATGAACCAAGGTTACAGGCTTTAATAACAAAAGAATATGATTAGCACAAATCGGTAAGAATATTATAAACATACCAGGCTCACATAAATTTTAATATTAATAAGATGTCACTATTTATGTTAATAAAAGCACATTATTACTCAATAGTAATGTGCTTTTTATATAGAAATACCACTCTATTTTCATAAAATTAATGCTTGTCACTCGTATAATAAGTTTTATTTTACAATTATTAAATCGATTTTTTTTGATTTAATAATTGTAAAATCATAAACATCGGCATATAATAAAAGCATCAAAAAAAATTGATTTAAGGAGTAGAAACATGGAAGAACTAACATTGTATAATCAATTAACTAACCAATCATTTGAAACGTACGAAAAGAAGTTCAAGGCATTGGCAGATCATAGAAGGCTACACATCTTGTATGAATTGTGCCAACGTGGAGAAACTTGTGTATGTGATTTAACAGGTATTCTTGGTTTACCACAATCAAAGCTTTCATATCATTTAAAACTTTTACTTGATGCAAATCTTATTACAAAAGAAACAAAAGGAACATGGAGTTACTATAATATTAATAAAGAAGAAGTAGATGCACTATTATCTGAGCAATTATGCTGTATATTTCGTCCTATGTCATAATTTTGGTTGGGACGAAATAGCATTTTAATATATCTTAAATCAATTTTTTTTGATTAATACTACATTTTCGACAAGCGATTAAATTGGGTAGTCATTCTGGTATTTAAATCAATTTTTTTTGATTTAAATAATTCGATTAAGGAATTACACTTACACATTTAGAGAAAATAAGGAGGGGGTTTTCATGAAACCTATTCAACTTTCATTCAAAGTACAAGAGTGCTGCGGAACGGAAAATCAAACATTACAAAACAATACTGATATGCAGGGATTAAAACAGTTACCAGTTGTCATTATTGGGGGAGGTCCTGTAGGTTTAGCTGCAGCTGCACATTTAGCTAGAAATGGTGAATCATTTATCTTATTAGAAGCTGGGAAAAATATAGGTTCAAACATCCTTACATGGGGCCATGTGCGGTTATTCTCACCTTGGCAATATAACATAGATAAAGCGGCTCTAGCTCTTCTTGAACAACATGGCTGGGAATCACCTGACATAAACGCATTACCAACAGGAAGAGAAATTGTAGAACAATACTTACAGCCATTTGCGAACCTGCCAAAAATTAAACCGTTTATTCATTTGAATACCAAAGTACTATCAATAGGTAGGAAAGATACAGATAAAATGAAAACAGTGAATCGTGAAAAAATGCCATTCATGATCTATGCAGAAAAAGAAGGTCTACTTCAAGTTTATGAAGCTAGAGCAGTGATAGATGCTTCAGGTACGTGGGGAAATCCAAATCCGGCAAATTCTAATGGTATTTGGTTAAAAGAAGAGCAATCCCTTAACAAGCATATTTTTTATGGTATTCCAGATATCTTAGGAAACGAACAAAAGCGATATGCCGATAAGCATGTAGCTGTTGTTGGAAGTGGTCATTCTGCAATTAATGCTTTGTTGGAATTGGCAAAGCTAAAGGAATCCTATCCAGGAACTAAGATTGTATGGATTATGAGAAAGCAACGTGTGGAAGAAGCGTACGGGGGAGAGGAAAAAGATGCACTTGAAGCACGTGGGACTTTAGGTAGCCGCATTCATCAATTGGTTGATGAGGGAAACGTAGAAGTAATGACACCATATAAAATTCAATACGTAGCTAGAACAAAAAACGGAATGAACATTGTAGGTCATCAAGATGAACAAGAAATTAAAATTACTGATATCCATGAGATGATTGTAAATACAGGGAATCGCCCTAACTTATCTATGATAAGTGAAATACGTACTTCAATTGATACTGCTACCGAAAGTGTAGAGGCGTTAGCGCCACTAATTGATCCTAACCTTCATAGTTGTGGTACTGTTCGCCCCCATGGTGAAAAAGAGCTTCGACACCCAGAGAAAGATTTTTATATTGTAGGTTCAAAAAGTTATGGAAGAGCGCCTACATTCCTTATGGCGACAGGCTATGAACAAGTTAGATCTATAGTTGCTTACCTTACTGGGGATTATGAGGCAGCTAAAAAAGTAGAACTTGATTTGCCAGAGACTGGTGTTTGTAGTGTGAATTTAAATTCTAATAAAGTTGATGATTCATGTTGTGGTACAGAACCTTGTTGTTAAGGAGAATAACTGTAAGGAGGCGTTATATAAATTACGCCTCCTTACAGAATAGGTAGGTTTGAAAGGAGAACACAATGAAATGGTTATTAATCATGCCGGTAATTTAAAAAAAGACTATTTTGTATCTTATATAAGATTAATAATGAATGCCCACCAATGTAATGTTGAAAAGGCAAAAGATTATGTTTTTCAAAATATGTTCAGACTCGAAAAAAACAGTTTAGGAAAGAAAACTTATCAGAGTTTCCATGAAGCTTATCAAGAATTGAAACAACCTAATTAAATTAATAAATTTTATAAGAAATTTATGAGATAAATAAGAGATATTAGGGGGAGATATGTATGGAGATTAGGAGAGCAGCCGAACAAGATGTAAAAGAAATTATGACTATTTATAATGAGGGTATCGAGGATCGTATTGCAACTTTAGAGACAGAAATAAAAACAGATAAATATGTGATGGAATGGCTGTTTCGAAGACAAAATAGATATTCGGTAATTGTTATTGAAGAGAATTCTAAAATTGTCGGTTGGGCTTCTATTAATCCATATAGTCATCGATGCGCTTATCGGGGTGTAGGGGAGCTATCTATATACATAAAGAGAGAGTATCGTGGAAAAGGTTTGGGACAGAAGTTACTTTTAGCTTTAGAAAAGACCGGACAGCAAAATGAATTCTATAAATTTGTTTTATTTACCTTTTCTTTTAATAATCTAGGGCAAGGGCTATATCGTAAAATGGGTTATCGTGAAGTAGGAGTGTTTGAAAAGCAGGGAATAATGGACGGCGTGCATGTAGATGTGATGATCATGGAAAAATTGTTAACTGCAGAATAAATAAAGTTGTATCTGAAATATAAATGGTAAAGGTATTTACACATTTGCAGGGTATGTGAATACCTTTATAACGTAATTATTTAAATATACCTCGAATTCTTAAGCATAGTTCAGATAAGTAAATCCTTATTTAAATTAGTAGGGGTTTTATAAAGTTTATCACCTTTTATATAGACATATAATTATTTACTTATGGTATGATTTTAAAAAATACTTAAGAATTATCTATTAAAAAATGGGGGGATAGGATTGTTAGATCAATTGCTCATTGTAAGTATATATCTTTTGATAATTTACATGTGTTCATATGTTACGCTCGAATATCGGAAAAATAAAATTAGTAAGCAACATTTTCTGATATGGTTGATATTTATCTTTTTAACAGGACCTATAGGATTTATCGTGTATATCTTTTGGGATAAGAAAAAGAGTACAAATTTTAAATAAGGCAATCGAATGTAAAGATTCTGTAAAGGTGAGAGTTTTCAGTTGAACATATAAGCAAATAGTTATATACTTATTTCGAAAGTAAGAATAAAGTAACTTGAAGGAATAATACATTTTGTTTTTACACAACATATAAGCATATGCTTATGTAATTATAACGAGGTAGGTGTAGATATGGAAAAAACAGTTGTAGAAGTAACGAGAGCATCTCAATTATTGAAACTATTAGGAGATAAAACAAGATTAACAATTGTATCAATCCTTAAGCAACGTGAATGCTGTGTCTGTGAACTTCTCGAAGTATTTGATATGAGTCAACCTTCTATCAGTCAGCATCTTCGAAAGTTAAAGGATTTAGGTTTAGTGCAGGAAGAGCGTAGAGGTCAGTGGATTTATTATTCTTTAAATCAAGCAAGTGATTTATACACGCTTTTAGAAGATATTTTAGCACATGTACCAGACCAAACAGAGAAAATTAAACAAATTGTGAAGAGCAATCCTACACTCCGGTGTGGTTGTTAATAAATAGTTAGAAAGGGAAGTGAGAGGGATGAGCAACACGGGGAAAAAACGTCTGTCTTTCCTAGATCGATATCTAACCCTATGGATTTTTCTTGCGATGGCAGTAGGGATTGGAGTTGGATATCTATCACCTGGATTTGTTGATGGAATGAATAATTTACAGGTAGGAACAACGTCTATTCCACTTGCGATTGGCTTAATTTTAATGATGTACCCACCACTTGCTAAAGTTCGCTACGAAGAGATGGGACGCGTTTTTAAAGATGTAAAAGTATTGGTATTATCACTGGTACAAAACTGGATTATTGGTCCTGTTTTGATGTTTGCTTTGGCTGTTATATTCTTACCAGATAAGCCGGAATATATGGTGGGCTTAATCATGATTGGTTTAGCTCGTTGTATTGCGATGGTTATCGTATGGAATGACTTAGCAAAAGGAGATACAGAATATGCGGCAGGATTAGTAGCATTTAACTCTGTATTCCAAATGTTATTTTTCTCAGTATATGCTTATGTATTTGTAACAGTTATTCCAGAATGGTTAGGAATTGAAGGTGCTGTTGTAGATATAACAATGGCTGAGGTTGCGAAATCAGTGTTTATATATTTAGGAATTCCATTCATCGCAGGAATGCTAACACGCTTGATCTTTGTAAAAACGAAAGGACGAGAATGGTATGAAAAAGTATTCATTCCAAAGATTAGTCCAATTACTTTAATCGCATTACTATTTACAATCATTGTGATGTTCTCTCTTAAAGGAGAAGTGATTGTTAGCGTACCATTTGATGTTGTACGTATTGCAATTCCATTACTCATTTATTTTGTAATCATGTTCTTTGTCTCTTTCTTTATGGGCAAAAAAATTGGTGCAAGTTACGGGGTATCAACAACATTAGCGTTTACAGCTGGAA
>WPCI01077569.1_pt1 | contig 18198 bp, 15 predicted proteins | sample 5399871 | NCBI WGS metagenome assembly WPCI01 (sample SAMN12869469, study PRJNA574797) | sludge metagenome | isolation source: wastewater treatment of pH7 | place: China:Beijing | collected 2019-05-20 | reverse complement strand
GAAACTGGGAACAAAAGTCAGGTGCCCGGTAGTTGCAATTCACGGAGACTATGACCCCCACCCATTCAATGGAGTTAAAGAACCCCTATCCGGGGTTTTGAAGGATTTCAGATTTATTTTACTGGAAAAATGTGGGCACAGGCCCTGGATTGAAAGAGAAGCAAAGGAAAAGTTTTATGAACTGCTGGAGGATGAAATCCATAAACATGTCCTTTAAAATGATATGTTAATTCATATTTAAATCCAAACCCAGCTTCTGAATATGGTTAGAAGGAAACATGGCTAGAAGTAAAAATTGTCAGGAATAAAAATTGTCAGGAATAAAGATAGTTATAAGGAAAAGTGAAAAATTTGATAGAACAATCCCAGTTAATCTATTTTATTGCAGCCTCCGCAGCCCTTACCTTTCTTCCCGGACCTGATATTCTTTTCGTGCTCACCCAGAGCATCTCACAGGGCAAAATGGCAGGAGTTGCAACAGCAACAGGTCTGTGCACAGGAATACTTGTCCACACCAGCGCAGCTGCATTCGGGATTTCAGCCCTTGTATACAAATCAGCCCTTGCCTTCGAAATTGTAAAATATGCAGGAGCAGCCTATCTTCTTTACCTTGCCTGGCAGGCTTTGAGAGAAAGCGGAGAGCTTGTATCTTCTGATCCTGTGCAGGAAACAAATGTTTTTGCACTTTACAGGCGCGGGATCTTTATGAACGTCCTTAACCCTAAAGTTGCACTATTCTTCCTCGCATTCCTTCCCCAATTTGTAAACACCGGAGCAGGCAGTATCCCCATGCAGATGATATTCCTGGGAATAGTGTTCCTGATACAGGCATGGCTGATCTTTTCAGCAATCTCAGTCTTTGCAGGAATTATTGGAGAAAAAATAGTACAGAGGCAGGGGATCAGCGGGTATATTAATTGGGGAAAAGCGGGTATCTTTACCGTAATAGGAGTTAAACTTGCACTTTCTCATAAATAAGTAAAAAACTGAGCCTTAAATTTCTCCTTACCTGCCTGAGGAAAAATTAAAAAAGATCAGGAAAAAGTAAAATAAAGAACTGTAAAGAATCCAGAAGAAAATAAGCCATAATTTAAATTATGTCTCGCAAAGAGATTTTTTTGCATTTAAACTTTCCATACATTTGAATACAAAATTTTTAAACTCTTCGGCTCCCACAACCGGGAATACTTCAACATGGCACAGGTCAGTGAATGAAAAATTATGAGCCACATAGTCTTTTATGGACTCCACGTCATAGACAGTGATAATACGTCCTCCTCCGGCGTCAAACCACTGGTTAATAACTTTCAGCCCTTCTGGAGAACCTTCACCTTCAACCTGTTCCCACCGCTTAAACACCTTCACACTATTTTCGAGCTCAAATGTTGTTATGTCCAACAAAAGCATGTTTTTCTTCCCACATTAATATTTGGAGATATATATTTCACAAGTATTAGATGTAGTATATAGATGTATTGATTTTGTATTGTAGATAAATTTTCTAATGGAGTTCAGAATTAAACTGCAGCTAAACTTGAATTTCTTTTTAAGCTTACTTTTCAATATTGACTGGTCGGGACAGGATTGAGGAAAAAATAGACAACGGTATTTGGATCTCAGAAGAAAATACCTCTTTACAGGGCCATGCACTTAGAATTTATCAGGCAGCTGGCTTCCAATTCATATGGGCAACCAAAAGTCAATTAACGAAATAAAATAATATAAATTAAACATATATGTTTTAAAGTGAGCTTTATGATAACGGATCCGAATCTTACCTTATTTCATTTAATAAATGATATTGCTGGAAAAAATCCTGTCCTTGATAGCACAATGATATTTGCGGCAAAGAATATCATTTATATTTTTGCTGCCTATCTTACCTGCATCTGGCTTACAAAAAGTGAATATCGCCAGGAAGCATTATTTGCCGGATATGCATCGGTTCTCGGACTCGGGATAAATTTCATTATCACTCTTTTCTACTTTCATCCGAGGCCTTTTATGGTTCCCACAGGTACACTGCTGATAACACATGCTGCCGAGTCTTCCTTTCCGTCCGACCATGCTACGGTGATGTTTTCCGTATCTATCATGCTCCTGGCATTCAATTATCTAAGGTATAGAGGTGCCATATTTTTAGTTCTAGCATTCTTAAGCGGGCTTGCCAGGGTGTATTCGGGGCTGCATTTTCCCATGGATATAGCCGGTTCTTTTCTGGTGGCATCACTTTCTACAGGGATATTGCTCACCCTGAAAGATTATCTAATCCCGGTTAACCGCATATTCATTTCTTATTTTGAAAATATTGAGAAAAAAATAATAAAAGGCAGATTAAAAGCGTCTTAATATTTTCCTTATAAGTGCCCATATGACATGAGCGTTTTTCGAGCATTTTATTGTATTTTTCATTTTTTTCCTTCAAAATAAAGAAATTTGGGCTTAAAAGCCTGATAAATGTCCTTTAATAAATGTTTTAGCGGAATTATTTTTTATATAATTGAATATAATATATAGGAGAGGTGGGCAATCAGGGGGAAAAATGAGAGCTACCTGATTTACTGACGTGAAACTATCAAACGAGGTCCATTTGAGGTTTAAGAGCTCATATTCATAAGGATATCATTTATCCAGCAAAAGACCTTATCAGGTTTCTGAAAGAAAGCAGGCAGAGAATAACATACTGGATCTTCAGGGTGCATACCTGAAAATGGAACACGGATATCTATGGTTGAACACCAGGAATTACCGCCAGAGGTTTACTGAGGAAAATATCCGCAAGATACCCTATGGCAGAAAGTGAAAGATACCGCATATAGAAAATTAAAGGCAACTGAACTGGGTAAAGGGGGAAACGTCATGGAAACTGGAAGTAGTGCACAGGCCGCTCCTGCGGAAATGCAGAAAGTGTTAAAAAATGTGAATTATCCTGTAAAAAAGGGTGAGCTTATCGCGCATGTAAGGAAGAGCGGTGCAATGAACATTATGTTGCTGCAGAAACTTGGTATGCTTAAGGACAAGGAATATGCCAGTGCTGATGAAGTTCTCGAAGCGATTATAAGAATATAAACCTGTTCTGAGACTAACCGGAGCTGAGTTCAAAAACCCGCTTCAATGCAGGGTATAAACTGAAATATCCTTTTCTTTACTATTTTTTTAAATGTATCGAGAAAAGGCAGTAAAGTTCAACATTTAGTTCTTCTGCTTTTCTTTATTCTTATACTTCCGGTATTCTCTCCACATCATCCCGGCTGCAAGCCCGCACGCCAGGAAATCAGAAATCGGAAATGCAGCCCAGACTCCGTCAAGCCCGTAAAACCTCGGCAAAATCAGCACAAGGGGCAGCAGGAAAAGGATCTGTCTTGCCAGTGACAGGACAAAAGCCGGTACGGGCTTCCCAAGAGCCTGAAACACTGTTGTGCCTACGAGCTGGAAACCTATGAATGGCAGGATCAGCACAACAATCTTCATGGCTCCGGCTCCTGCAGCTGTGAGTTCCGGATCAGAGCTGAAGATCTGGATGATAGGTTCAGGGAAAAAGAACATTAGCAGGAACCCTGGCAAAGAAAATAGAGTGCTCACCATCAGTGCGACTTTAACCGATTCCGCCACTCTTGAAAACTGCTTTGCCCCGTAATTATAACCCACTATGGGCTGGAGGCCAAAAGAGATACCTAGAAGAGGAAGAAATATGAGCATGAGAAGCCTGTGGATGATCCCGAAGGCTGCAATTGAGACATCCCCTCCGTATGTTGCAAGGGCATTATTTACAAAAATCATCATGGTGCTATTTGATGCTTCAATAATGAAGGGGCCGATACCTATTACTGCCAGTTCCTTTGAGATTGTCATATCAGGGACCAGTAACTCAGGCTTAAAGACAACCGAGCTTTTTCCGGAAAGGAAATAACGCAAGAGGAAGACTGTTGCTGCGAGCTGGGAAAGGACAGTTGCAATAGCGGCTCCTCTGACTCCCATATCAAGCCAGAAAATAAAGATGGGATCAAGTATTATGTTCAGGCCGGCTCCGAAAATCATTCCGAACATTGCATATCTGGCGTTACCTTCAGCTCTTACAAGGTCTTCGGTTGCAATTCCTAAGGTAAAAACCGCAGACCCTGCCATTATAATCTCAAGATAAGCCCGTGCATAGGGCATTATTCCGGGGGTTGCTCCAAAGATTTTCAGCAGCGATTCGAGGAAGAAAAGCCCTGTAAAGGAGTAGGCAAATCCCAGGAAAATTCCCAGAAAAAATACAGTTCCCAGGGCTTTTTCAGCTTTATGCAGCTCTTTTGACCCAAGAGCCCGTGAGACAATTGAAGAACCTCCTATCCCCAGTCCGATTGCTATCCCCATTGCAAGCATGTGGATTGGAAAAGCTATTACAAGCCCCCCAATACCGGAAACGCTTTCCTCCCCCAGAGCCCTGCCAATGAAGATAGTGTCCACTACATTGTAAAAGGCATAGACAAGCATCCCGATAATTGAAGGGGCTGAAAGCCTGAAAAGGAGTTTACTTACTTTTTCCGTGCCCAAGAACCTGCTGTGCTCCTGAATGTGATTTCTCCCCTGCAGCCTGAATTAAACAGGATGTCCCGTAAGCAGATATTATATAAAACTATTTCGTAAGTATGCAGGAGATAAAAACATCACATGGAGTGAAATATCAGCAGGAGCAAAACGACGTAGCTGAAAGCTCACCTGGTATAAGAAACCGTTGAATATAAATGAAGCGTATATATAAGAGTATATAAAGAGCCATGGAGAGTATATGAAGCACACATGGAGAGTATATGAAGTATAAAATCTGAAAGTAACCAGTAAAAAGGAGTGGAAAGGTGAAAAAGGAGTGGAAAGGTGAAAAAGGAGCTATTAAACCGATAAGAGCACTCACTTTCGGGGAAGCTCTTTTCGATACTATCAAAGGCACAGCTCATCTGGGAGGTGCCCCCCTTAACCTGGCAGCCCACCTTGCAAAACTGGGGGCAAGAACAGCTGTGCTTACAGCAGTTGGAAAGGATGAGCTTGGAAAAATTCTCCTATCCAGGGCTGAAGAGATGGGAGTTGATACTTCATACATCCTTATTGATGAGAAAAGGCCTACAGGCACCGTTACTGTGGAATTGAAGTATGAAGGAATCCCCGTTTTTTCAATAAATGAAGGAGTGGCATGGGATGCGATTACTCCGGATGAAAAGCAATTTGAAGCTCTTGCAGGAGACGAATGGGATGTTTTTTGCTTTGGGACCCTTGCTCAGAGGTCTGAAGAAAACCGGAAAACTCTTAAAAGGCTCTTTCAGGAAATAAAAACAAAACGTTTTTTCTATGATGTAAATCTGAGAGCAGAGTACTATACAGAAGAATGGATCCTTTCTTCCCTTGAACACTGTACAATCCTCAAAATGAATGAAGAAGAAGCTGAAGCAATTTCCGGAATGCTTTTTGATACCGTACATAAATTTCGGACTCTTTGCCACCTGCTTACAGACAGATACCCTGAAATGTCCGTGATCTGCATAACAAAAGGACCGGATGGGGCGGCTGTTTACCATGATGGAGTTTATGAGGAAGTGAGTGCCCCCCCAATAGAAGTCGCAGATACCGTAGGAGCGGGTGATGCTTTTTCTGCAGGGTTCCTTTATGCTTATCTATCCGGAAACGGAGCTTCAAAAGCCCTATCAATTGCCACTACCCTGGGGACGTATGTTGCATCAAAACCGGGCGCTGTGCCGGAATATTCGGAAGAACTTATAGAAGAGTTAAAGAGATATAATAAGACATGATAAATTACGGGATGTTACATGATAGATTACAGGATATTGTTACATGATAGAAATCCCTATTACAGGACATTTATACTATTTTCTACATTAATATAAGGAGAAAAGAGGATATAAGGAAAACATAAAAGAAAAAAGAGGAGAAAAAAGAGGAGAAAAAAATTGCAAAAAAATACTGAAAAACCAGATACTTTCACAGCCGGATTGTACATAGTGAGTTTCGTAATATGCGGGTATTTTATTATAGAAATTATCCTGAGATTATAAGCTCATCTCCTTAAATGATAGGTCATCTCCTTATATGATAGCTTATCCACTTAAATAATAGGTCATCTCTTTAAATGATAAGTTTATCTTCTTGAATGATAGGTCATCTCCTTAAGTATTAAGCTCCTCTCCTTAAATGATAATTTCTCACCTTAAATGAGCATATTTTAATTATTTGATAATTCTCTGTTACATGTAAAAATCAAAGGAAATCAAAAAGAAAAATTATATGATGCCCTGGCATTTCGATTTAAAAAGCATTAAGGGCCATTATATTCGAGAATAATTAAAAAATTAGAACTTATAATTATAATTCTTCTCTTACTATTTTACTGGAATCTTTCTTTTTAAATCTTTTTTTCGACCAGTACAGAACTATTATAACTCCTATTAAGACCCCTGTCAGTATTGCCCGAATTTCCGTAACATGAGCTAATAAAAATTCAAGGTGAAAAGATTTGATCAACATTGTAACCAGATGTTCAACTCCGATAAAGTCCCTTGAGTCTCTGGGAAAACTCCATCCAAACAGGGGCCAGAAGAAAGTATAAGGGTCTGCTCCCATTCGGTCTTCGAAAATGTGCAGGAAAGAACCAGCAGAAAGAGAAAGAGCCCTGATATCTCTTCTTTTATCATACAGGTACAGTCCTGCCAGAAACAGAAGAAGGGAAAACAGCAGGGTATGACCCACAATGCGTCCGTTTCCGAAAGTTGAAGCAAAAATCACTTCACCGATTGGTTTGTCTATTAAATCAGGTAAAATAGCTCCAATCGCCAGATATCGCGGATTTATTACCGTCTTCAATCGAGGTATAAAAATCGCAAGCCCAAAAAATATCCCGAGTGTAACAAACAGATGTCCAAAGAGAAGCATCAGGAATTAAACTGTTCTTTGATATTAAATATTATCGGATGCACAGTAATAAATTTGTACGAAAAAGCCTGCCCGACTGCACTTCCCGGAAGAAAAATGAAAATCCGTAAGGGAGGAGTTTGAAAAATAATAAAGTAGTATCACTCATATTTGGCTGTTCCGTTTTTTTCCATCTTTTTAAGAGAATCCTTTCTTCCCGGTCCAGAGGGAAAGAATGACCTTTTATGGAGAATGGCACCGCACAGGTTAAAAGAAATTAGAAAGGAATTCCCCAGAGGGGATACCATTTTTCCACATTCTTTTCTACAGGCATTTCTCTTTCCATTTCTGCCCTGAGCCTGAATTCAAAGGGGCTGTCTCTCTGTTTGCCAGAGAGAGGAATAAAGGGATAATAAGTCCCCTGTTTAAAGTTATAGATCCAGTAAACTGCTTTCCCGCCGGCTCCTTTTATACGGGATTTTTCATCCTGCCCGGCTGTCCGAATTTCAGGCTCTCTGTCAAACTTGTAAATGGCGCAGAGGATCTGCTCGCCAAAGCCCCTGTCTTCAAGTGTCTGGCTTACAAGGTGAATACTGGCAACAAGGTCTTCAAAATCAGGATCTTTAAAAATAGCCCAGAGAAAGTTAAATTCATCTTTTTCGAGCCTGAAGTCAGTTTCAGTCTCCTTTGAACTGAATTCCAGAAGCTCTTCGATTTCCTTTCTCGCAGATTCGTAAGAGGTAGCCCCTAAAGGCTTAAAACAGATCCCTGCATATCCTGAAGGCTTCAGGCCAAGACTGCTTTCCAGGGTGATGCTTGCTGTAGAGATTGCAAATAGTTTGTCACTTTTTGCTTTTGGAAGCCTGCTTCTCCCAAGGACCGCATCCACAAAATTCCGGAAACCCATCAAGCTTATCTCCTTTATAATCTCGTTTTTTAATCAATCCAGTTTTAATAATTCAGCTTTTAATCAGTTTAATTAATCAATGCAGTTTTAATCCATTTAGCTTTTAATCAATCTAACTTTTATTAAATTTTTCATTTTTTTGATTCATTTTTTGAGTCATCTTTTTGATTCATCTTTTTGATTCATCTTTTTTGTTCTTTAATTTGCATTTTTGTTCTTAACATGACTTTTCATCAATTCATTTATTTCAACTCATTTCCTGCTGCATTTTCTCAAGCTTTGCTATCCTCTTTTCCACTGAAGGGTGGGTGGAAAAGATGTCCATTATAGAAGAGCCTGAGATTGCAGGTATAATAAAAAAGGCGTTCATGCCTTCGACTTTTCTGAGGTCATCACCTGGCACTCTATCCATAACTCCGCTTATCTTCATAAGGGCAGAAGCAAGATTTGCAGGCTGCCCGGTGATAACAGCCGCTCCCCTGTCAGCAGAGAATTCTCTGTAACGGGAAAGGGCGCGGATCAGTAAAAAGCTGACAATCCAGACCACGATGGAAACAAGCCAGACAAGCATAATACCTCCGCCTTCCTTCCTTCTGCCTCCTCCCATATTCCCGAAATAAAGGCTGTAGCGTACAATATAGAAAGCCACTGATGAGAGAAAACTGGCAATCGTCAGGACAGCCATGTCCCTGTTCTTTACATGGCTCAATTCATGCGCAAGTACTGCTTCAAGTTCAGCAGGAGAGAGTTTGTCCATAAGCCCTGTCGTAACCGCAACAACAGCTTTATTCTGGTTCCTGCCTGTAGCAAAGGCGTTTGGGACCTGCGTCCTTACAATTGCAACCTGAGGTTTCGGGAGGTCAGCTATTGCGCAGAGCCTGGTAATCATCCCGTGGAGCTGCGGGGCTTCACTTTCAGAAACAATCTGCGCCCCTGTTGTCCAGAGCACCATCTTATCCGAATAAAAATACTGGGCGGCCATGAAAAGACCGATGAATAGAATTATGAAAATCTGAGATGTTCCGTAGTATGAAAGGAATGCAAGGAAAAAAAGGTAAACTGCTGCCAGAAGAAACATCGTGAAGAGCATTCTTCCCTGAAGCCCAAGGTCCCGTTCCCATTTTCTTTTCATATCTTGCTGCTCCCGCCTGTAATATGATAGCTATACTGCAGGCTGATAATAAGACAGTTTGGTATTGGATAGTTTTTTACATGTTGACTTTATCTGATATCTAAAGAATTTATGATGCCTGAAGATTCATGGTATCTTAAATACCTATGAATAAAAAATAACTTTACATGCATGAAGCAAACGAATCAAATAAGCAGATTCTAACAAATAATATTTAAATATCAAAATAATATTTTAATATCAATGTGTGACATAGAGGTTCTTAGACCCGGCACTGTAAAACCTGAAAGCCAGCCTCCTGTTGTCTTCAATAAAACATTTCCTTAAGGATTTAAATCCTTTCCTTTTAGAAAACAGAGATAAATCCATAACAGAGTGGCTTTAAGAGACAGGATTTACACAAAAAGTGTCGGGAATTGTTTAACCTGCGCCGGTTAATGTCAACAGATCATTTGAAAAGGCTGTTAAAGAGATTTATTATTTCGTGTTATTGATATTCAAGATATTATACCTGGGATTATGAAATCCATATTCTATTTAAATAACAGAATTTATAAATAATGTCTTCATTTCAGTAGCAGAAAGTATATTCTCTATCAATATTGTTCTTTAAAAATATTCTATTTAGCTGCTCAGCCAAGTGTGGAGCAGATCTTTTAACTTGAAATGTATTGAACTACTCCTTTCCTTATTGAAAAAAGAATTTCAGGTCCTCTCATGCAAAACATACTCACAGTTAAATCTCTGACAAAAAAATTTGAAGATTTCACCGCAGTAAAAGGAATCAGTTTTGATGTAAAAACAGGCTCTATATTTGCTTTCCTCGGGCCTAACGGGGCAGGCAAGTCTACAACCATCAAAATGCTTACAACGGTCCTGAAGCCCACTTCCGGGGAAATCTGGATAAATGGCTTCAATGCACTGAAAGAACAGGATAATGCAAGAGCCTCTTTCGGGATAGTGTTTCAGGACCACAGCCTTGATGAAGAGCTTACAGCCTACGAAAATATGGTATACCATTCCGTAATCTACAAAGTTCCCAGAAAAGAGAGGGAAAACAGAATTCGACAGGCACTTGAAATTGTGGGGCTCTGGGACAGGCGGAAAGATTTCGTAAAAAAGTATTCCGGAGGAATGAAACGCAGGCTTGAGATTGCCAGGGCTCTTGTTCATTATCCGAAGATCCTTTTTCTTGACGAGCCCACTGTGGGGCTTGACCCCCAGACGAGAAAGTCTATCTGGACCCATATAAAAAACCTGAATGAAGAAAGGGGCATGACGATTTTTCTGACAACTCATTACATGGATGAAGCCGAAGAGGTAGCTGACGAAATAGCAATTATAGACCACGGAAAAATCATAGAATCCGGCACTCTGGAAAAAATAAAAACCAATAATGAAACCGAGTCTTTAGAAGAAGCCTTCCTTAAACTTACAGGCAGGGACATAAGGGACGAAAACGGAAGTGCAGGAAGTAAAACGAGGTTTATGAGAGGAAAAGGAAGGAGGGGCAGGATTTGATTGAAGTAATCTACATCCTCTGGCTCAGGCAGCTTAAACATTACTGGCGCTCAAAAGCGCGGCTTATAGGTTCTCTCGGGCAGCCTCTTCTTTTCATGGTTGCCTTTGGCTTCGGATTCGGGCCGATGTATACCAGAGCCAGCGGAGGAGCAAACTATATGGACTTCCTCGCACCCGGAATTGTCGCAATGTCGATTCTTTTTACAGCCATTTTTTCAGGGCTGGAAGTCATCTGGGACAGGCAGTTCGGCTTCCTTAAAGAAACACTTGTAGCTCCCATTTCAAGGACAGAAATCATGCTCGGGAAAACCTTTGGAGGTGCAACCATAGCCATAATACAGGGGCTGGTAGTACTTTGCCTCACCTATCTTCTCGGCTTCAGGATTTCAAGCCTGTCTAGCCTGGCTCTCGGGATGACCTTCATGTTTCTGATAGCTATCTTCTTTACAGGTTTGGGACTCGCCATAGCTTCCATGATGAAGGACATGCAGGGTTTTCAGCTTATTATGAACTTTCTGATAATGCCCATCTTTTTCCTCTCAGGTGCCCTCTTCCCTCTGGAAAATCTCCCTTCTGCAATATACTTCATAAGCAGGATCGACCCCCTCACCTATGGTGTGGACGGCATGAGAGGAGCCCTTGCAGGGATGAGCGTGTTTGGAATTCATAATGACTTTGCAATAATGTTTATATTATCTGTCCTTGTCTGCATAATCGGAGCATTCCTGTTTTCAAGAGTTGAGGCGTAAATGCCTCTTTTTTTAAATATGAATCTCAATGCTAGTACGCCAGATTTTTAGATGCCAGGTCAGGGGTTAACTCATAATCTGAAGATCCTCAGTAAAGGCCCTCAATACTATATGTGAGTATAGAAACTAAAATTATAAGTAAGTAAAATTATAAGTAAGGGTTTCAATGTACTGAATACAGCTTTAAAGTATTAGTTTAGACATAATAGTACAGTTATGAAAAATGAGGCATTAAAGATGCTTGATTTTATTGAATATTTCGGCTTTGGAGCGTTTCTCGGGCTTGCTGCAGGAACATCCCCAGGCCCTCTTCTGGCTGTAACCATTTCCGAAACTCTGCAACATGGCAAGTGGGACGGAATAAAGGTCGCAGTTTCTCCTTTAATTACCGACCTGCCAATAGTTCTGGCTGTACTCTTTGTTCTGTCACATCTTACAAGTTCTGATCTATTTATAGGAATTATTGCTTTTTCTGGGGCTTCATACCTGATATATTCAGGAGTCGAATCCCTTAAAATTAAAAAGGGAAGCATTGAATTAAGTGCAGAAAAGAGTGGTGCCCTTAAAAAAGGGATTATTGTTAATTTTGGAAACCCTCACCCATATGTATTCTGGCTGTCCATAGGAGGGCCACTAATTTTTAAAAGCCTGAGTGTTCATGTCTGGGCTACAATTTTATTTATAGCGGGCTTTTATCTGCTCCTGGTAGGGTCAAAGATAATTGTTGCATTGATTGTGGAGAAGTCAAAGTATTTCATAAACAGCAAATATTATCTGTCTATAGTCCATGCTCTTGGAATCGCCCAGATTATATTTGGACTGACATTTATTAAAGTGGGTATGGATTCATTGAGGTTAATTTGAAGTTTAGAGATTGGAGATACCGGGCCTTTTTGTCGCTCGACAGAGGAGAGCGGCTTGACCTGTAAAAAGAGAATGAATTGGCATAGTATACAATCTTATTTTTATTACTGAGTTCATCCCAAAACCAAATTAAACCTCGCACCAGTAAAATTTTTCGAATGATTTTCATGATCAGAGACTCGATTTATTATTTTGGATACAGGACTTAGAGCCGCAGTGATGAGTTTTGGGATTGGCTCAATCTTTGTAGCGTTTTTTATACTCTTTGTAGCGTTCTTAAATTTCTTTCACTTTTTGTCTGTTTATTTGATTTTTAATCTACTTATTTGATTTTTTTTGTCTGCTTATTTGATTTCTTCAACTTCTTTCTGCTTTATGGGCAGAGCTCCCGGACAAGCTGGCAGAGAAACGGTTAAATGCCTGGGAGTTGACGCCTACGTCCTATGAAGCTAAAAATTGGGGGTTTACCCTTCTTCCTGTAAATCTGAATAAAAACATGGAAAATCAGAGCTATATTTGCTTTAAAGAGAAAGGTGCGGAAGAAAGGTTATACACTCGGCCTGTGCCAGACATCACGGCGTAAAGTGGAAAATAAAAGAAAAAGCAAAATAAGGCCAATAAGTACCAGGGTAAGGACGCACCCAAAAGCTGTATCTGGAGAGATCTGTTGACTGATGGCTTCAGCATTACCAACCAGTGAAGACATAATATATTATTAATATTGAAGATATAAATAAATATTTATATTCATAGAAAACAGGAATCAGAGCTTATTTCAACTCTTTTTTGAAGCAGGCTCAAATGCAAAAGTCAATGTAATCACGAATAAAAGTACAGGTAGATGGTATCGGGTTAAGCCAGAAAGATAAAAAAGACGTGATGTTTCTGAAGTTTAGTTTAGAAGTAGATGGTAGGGGCTGAGTCCCTATTCTCAGGTCCCTACCTTCGATCCAACCCATAGATTAAGAGGAAACCCTATTACCCTTAATCTGTACATCTATAATGAGCTGGAGATATATATCATAATTGATTAAAAAAAATAATTTTTATTATAAAATTCGATATAATTAAATAATTATATTATATTGAAATTTTTAATTGCATGAAAATAATAGTAACCACATTAAAAAGAGTTGTGAGGAGCTAGAAACTTTTCCACATCAAATGATCTTTTGAGGCTTAAGCTGGAATATGGACTTTAAGACTTAAGCTGGAATATAGAAATATAAGTCATATACTGAAACATACTACAAAAAGATATCGCGTAAAAGAGAAAGGATGATCTCTCCCGGTGTCTCGCTGCCTGAAGAAAGAATAGTGGCTCTAATTATGGAAAGAAAAAGCTGAATTATTAAATTTGCAGGAAAAATTGTGGCAAATTAGCCGGAAATATTTAAAAATGAGTCAATATTCAAGTCCTTCCCTTGCAGGGACTTTTTTTTCAAAAGGATGCTTCACAAATTTCATTTCAGTCACCAGGTCTGCCCTTTCTACCAGTTCTTCTGGAGCTCTCCGACCTGTCAGAATGACTGTTGTCTCTTCAGGGATGTCTTCCAGCAATTTCAGGATATCTTCTGTCTTCACAATGCCGAAATGAGCTGCAAGGTTTATCTCGTCCAGCACCAGTATTCTGGGCTTCTTTCCGAGGGCTTCTTTTGCGAATTCGAGTCCTTTTTCTGCCAGCTCATAATCCAGAGGCACAGGGTTCCTGAAATCTATGAACTCTTCCCTTCCGAACTGGTGGATCTCGTATTCCGGTGCGAGCCTGTCCTTAATTTTGTATTCCCCTATGTACTTTCTACCTTTCATGAACTGGATAATTACTGCACTGTATCCGTGTCCTACCGCTCTGAGAGCCAGCCCGAGTGCATTTGTTGTCTTTCCTTCCCCTTCCCCAGTATAAATGTATACCATGCCACCGGCCATTTTACACCTCAGAAAATGTGCTTTCTTAAAGAAGCTTAGTTTGCGGAACCGTACATTAACCGTACATTATTTTGTTTTCATGTTATATCTACCAGAGTCATACCCTTGAATAATTATCTAACATATCTGATCTTAAAAAATGAGTTTTTTCCCTGAGGAAGTCCTGTATAAACACAGGTCCGTGTTCTTCTTCAGTAAGGCTGATGGTCATCCTCACAGGGATCCCGGAAATGACAAAAAGACCTGAGCCTGAAATATTAAACTGCAGACAGGGACGAAATAAACAATGGATAAAAGAATAAAAGAATAAAAAAAGTTTAAAAATTAAAAAGAAAAATGATGAGCAAAAAGTAATAGAAAAAATTGTGATTTCCTATTATCTTTTCTCAACTTTTTCTTCTTTCAGCACTTTTTTGGCGATAATAAAGACCACAAATGCAATAATTATGAAGTTTATCAGTTCTCCGAGAAAAGCACCCCAGCCCAGTACTATCGGACCGATATCAATCGTTGCTGTCCTCCAGGCCCCTCCGGGGATAAAAGGTGTTATGATCGGCATAATAATGTTGTCCACAAAGGATTTTATAAAAGCCGTCGATGCGATACCCATAATCAAAGCAATTGCCAGGGGAATTACTTTGTACTCATAAAGAAATTCCTTAAACTCGCCAATAAGTCCCACGATATTCCTCCAAAATATTTTTTAATATTTATATCTACAAAAATTAAATTAATTACTTTATTCTGTAGATTAAATTAATCATATTATAATCTTAATGAGATAAATACCCTTTGCATGTATTTCATAGCGCTTAAACCTGTTTTATACACTTTTGTACCTCATAGAAGTCTGTGATAAGGGCTTAAATCTTTAGATAGATTGTTAGAACCCTGAAAGCAAAAATTAAGAGATTAACTATCCTGAAATTCATTGAACAGGTATGTTTAAAATTCCACATTTATAGCCTGGAAAAGCATAAAGAAGTCGTTTTTGAAAATGAATGTCCTCATTAATACTTAAGAGTTAAAGAGTCAAATCCACATAAACTTCATGTGAATAAAATAAAAAAATTAAGAATAAATTATACGACTTAAAACTTTTTCTATCTATAAATATTAAGGAATTAAGGAATACGGGTAATCCTGACAGAGTATACCTGTTGAAGGAAACCCGGGAATATCAGAGCGACATTTAACGAGAACTGTGTCCGAAGATGACAAGTAACAGGAATGAAAATAACAGTTATAGGGGGAATTAGTTAGGATGGAAACCAGAACTCTTGTGGCTTATGCTTCGAAATACGGTTCAACAAAGGAAGTAGCTGAGTCGATCACAAAGATCTTGCAGGAAAATGGCCTTACAGTAGACCTTGAGCACGCGAAAAAAGTGCATTCTCTTGAGGAATATTCTGCTGTCGTGCTTGGTGCACCAATTTATGTAACCCACCTGCATAAAGATGCAGCAGGTTTTCTTTCGAAGCACCACGAAGCGCTCAAAAAACTGCCGGTTGCAATTTTTGTACTCGGACCGTTGAGTAATGAGGAAGAGGAGTGGAAAGAAGCACGTTCAAATTTGGATAAAGATCTGGGAAAGTTTCCCTGGTTCAGACCAGTTGACACAAAAATATTTGGAGGTAAGTTCGATCCGAAAAATCTGCGTTTTCCTGACAGCTTACTTGCCAGACTGCCTGCAAGCCCCATACACAATATGCCGGCAAGCGACATCCGGGACTGGATAGAAATCCGAGACTGGGCGGGCCAGCTTGCCACCCGGCTTCAGCCTGCTTTGACATAATGATTTATGACCTTGAAGGAAAGAGGCTATGAATAGCGTTAAATGTTTCTGTCCCGGTGTCTGCAGTAAAAATCTGTGCTGCTGAAAAATAATCACGCCCCTGATCTGGTGGAATATATCTTCCAACTTTTCTTTTATCATTCAAGAACATTTTTCATTCTCAACTTTATTTTTCTTTCAGGGAAGAACTGATCTGCTCCAGCAAATAACTTCCAGATACCAGTGTTTTTAAAAATTGTGCGTTTAAAAAAAGAATAAAAACAATCTAAATGTTTGAATATTTATTACCGAACATCTTGATATAATTCCTAATCTATTTATATAGGGGGATATAATTTTGATAAAAGATCTTTCGTAACATAACTTCGAGGGTGAAGATGCTCGACCTGAACGAGTTCCTGACAAGGAAAATGAAAATAGACGTTTTACTTAAGGAGCATGGCTGGGACGTTGGTGACAGGTCGAAGGTTGTCCTCGAAGTCGATACAATACAATCTGATATTAAAAAGCAGGATTACAGACAGGTCAACGAAACCCGCAGAAATGATGCTGAAAGCAAGTATGCGGACTATCTGCTTCTGGACAGTACCGGAAAACCGCTTGCCATTATTGAAGCCAAACGAACAACTAAAGACCCTATTCTGGGACAGAAGCAGGCTGAAGAGTATGCCGATGATATAAAGACACAGACAGGGGAAGAAGTTTTTATTTTTCTTTCAAACGGTTACCAGATATGGTTATGGGACAGGGAACGCTACGGACCCCGCCAGATAAAAGGGTTTTATTCCCCAGAAGATCTTGAAAGGCTTCTCTACCAGCGAAAATATTCGGAGCGGGAAACTGAAATCGACATTGACGGAAACATTGTTGACAGGGCAAAAAGCGTAGAGGTTGCGACAAGGGTTGTCGAACATATACACAAAGGGCACAGGAAAGCTCTGATTGTGATGGCAACCGGAACTGGAAAAACCAGAGTTGCAATGGCTATTATCGACCAGCTCATGCGGGAAAGCAGGGTTCAGAGAGTTCTATTTTTGACAGACAGAAAAGCTCTTCGAAAACAGGCTTATGAAAAGGGATACCTGCGATATTTCCCTGAGGAAACAAAAGAAATTATCCATTCAGGAAACTACAATTCCAATTGCAGGCTTTACGTTTCCACGATTCAGACTTTTCAGGAGATTTACAACCAGAAAGACAGAAACGGAAAATACAGGATTTCTCCCGGAGCTTTTGACCTTATCTTTTCGGACGAAGCCCACAGGTCGATTTATTCGAAGTGGAAAGGGATTTTTACCTACCTTGACGCAATCCAGATAGGGTTGACTGCGACGCCGGCAGATATGGTGGACAGGGACACCTTCAGGTTTTTCGAGTGCCACGACGATATCCCAACTGCCCTTTACTCTTATGAAGATGCTGTTCGGGACGGCGTGCTCTGCGATTTCAGGAAGAATATCTCGGGCGCCAGGACATATTTCCAGATCGAAGGCTTAAAGCCCGAAAACCTGACCGAAGGCGAGCGAGAAGAACTGATTAAGAAAGGAATCGACCCCGATGATATTAACTTTGAAGGCACTGAGCTTGAGAAGAAAGTTGCAGTTAAGGGCACGTCAGAAGCAATTGTTCGGGAGTTTATGGAGAACTGCCTTACAGATCAGGCCGGAACCCTGCCTGCAAAAACTATCTTTTTTGCAATCTCGAAACTGCACGCAAAGAGGCTCTGGGAAGCTTTTGAGAAGCTATACCCCGAACATAAAGGGAAGCTTGCACGAATTATCGTCTCCGAGGACTCAAGAGCCCAGCAGTTGATCAAGGACTTTGAAGAAAAGCCTTTCCCGAGAATTGCAATTTCAGTTGACATGATGGACACCGGAATCGATGTCCCCGAGGTCTGCAATCTTGTCTTTGCAAAACCCGTATTTTCAAAAATCAAGTTCTGGCAGATGCTTGGCAGAGGCACACGTGCAGACGGAGCCTGCGAACACAGGGAATGGCTGCCTGACGGAAAAAAAGAATACTTTAAGGTCTTCGACTTCTGGAACAACTTCGAGTACTGGAACATGAACCCCGAAGGCGCAAAAAACGAGTCCGCAGAAGCGATTACAAACCGCATTTTCCTGACCCGGCTCAAACAGCTCGGAGAACTGATGCAGCGCAGAGACCCGGCATCGGAAAAAGCTGCCGAGAAGGTAAAAGCAAAGATTATTTCCGATATCGAATCCCTTCCCCGCGATTCGGTAAACGTGCGGGAACATCTTCAGGACATGGAAAAAGCCCTTTCCCCGAAACTCTGGGACAATATAGCCATTGACCCGGTCGAGTTCCTGCAGAAAAAGATCATGCCCCTGATGAAGTTCAAGCCGGACGTGAACCTCAAGGAAGCGACCTTCACCCTGCGCTG
>WPCI01390919.1_pt1 | contig 18204 bp, 31 predicted proteins | sample 5399871 | NCBI WGS metagenome assembly WPCI01 (sample SAMN12869469, study PRJNA574797) | sludge metagenome | isolation source: wastewater treatment of pH7 | place: China:Beijing | collected 2019-05-20 | reverse complement strand
TCACGCTCGTGGTGTGGAGACAGTGAACGACAAGGACGGCATGGTCGCGAACTTTTGGCGGGCCGTGGCAGCGGACGCCGAAAGCGTGTGGTCGTGGGCCGATTCACCAGTGAACGAGGCCGATCTTCACGCTCGCCACCTGTGGCTGATCGATCGGCTGTCCGATTCGTTCGTGGAGCGGCTAATGGCCGACCCCGACTTTTACGATCCGAAAGTTGCTGGCTGGTGGGTTTGGGGGATTTGTTCGTGGATCGGGTCAGGCTGGTGCTCGGGGGCTGGGCCGTGGCGCAACATCGGCGGGGTGTTGGCAAAGCCAGATGGTGACGCCGGTATGGGCATCAACCGAAAACTACCCCACCTGGGTGACGCCGGTATGGGCATCAACCGACAACTACCTCACCTGGGCGACGCCGGGATGGGCATCAACCGACAACTACCTCACCTGGGCGACGCCGGGCCGCTGACAGATTTAGCTTCACGACTCCGCAACGTCAGGGTCGCCTGCGGTGACTGGACACGAGTGTGTGGACCTACCCCAACGACAAAGAACGGGCTAACCGGTGTGTTCCTCGACCCTCCCTACTCCCCTGATGACCGAGCCGACGTGTACCGGTGCGACGATTTCGACATCGCTCACACCGTCCGATCATGGTGTATCGAACGTGGGGACGACCCGCTACTACGCGTTGCCTTGTGCGGGTACGACACGGAGCACATCGAGCTCGAAGAGCACGGCTGGACCGTCAAAGAGTGGAAAGCGCACGGCGGCTACGGCTCCCAGGGTGAAACGCAGGGGCGACACAACGCTCACCGTGAACGGCTGTGGTTCTCGCCGCATTGCCTGAAACCGGAAACCACGACACAACTCGACATTTTCGGAGGTGCGTCATGAGCCCGCAGCGTGCCCAACGTGTTCGGGGTGTGTCCGGCGTAGGCCTACGCACACCCGACGGCCGCGAGTGGCTCCGATGGGGCAAGGGCCATCGGTGGCCTGCCGAAAACATTAACGGGCCGACCGAGGCTGGTTGGGTGATCGCCCGGTGCACACATCAGACAGGTGACTTCGTGCGGCTGTCTGAAGATTCCCAAGCATTCGATCTCGGGTGCGAGTGGGATGGGAGCGATGGCTGTCGAGACGTGTTCGACACGTTCACGGTGCAGTCATGCACTAGGCCCGGTAAATACGGCAATCCGTTTGTCGTGGCGCAGAACGAACGGGGCACCTATGTAGTGACGCTTGATGGTGCTGTCATTGAGGACGGCAGTTCGTGGGGCGGTACGGGCTCGTGGTGGACTCCCGATCCAGAGCGTAACGATGCTCAGGTCAGGGAGCACACCAAGAAGCTGGCCAATGCGTCGGCCATCATCAGTTTCGCCAATCGAGTTATGTGCGACTGGCCGGACGCAATGTTTCACGACCTCGCCAAGTTCGATTATCTGTCGTGTTTCTGTGCGCTAGACGCGCCGTGCCACGTCGACGCGATCATTGCCGAAGGCGCACGGCGCGGCATATGGGGCGGTGGCTGATGTGGCTCTACATGCCCTCCACCTCTGTAGCGGATACGGCGGATTTGAACTGGCCTTCCGACTCGCAGGACTCGACACCCGAACTGTTTGTCACGTTGAGCGGGAAGCCCACGCAGCGGCCGTACTCGTGGCGAGGATGGAAGACGAGGCCCTGGATCGGGCGCCTATCTGGGACGATCTCACAACCTTTGACGGCGCAGCGTGGCGCGGACGAGTGGATATCGTCACTGCCGGTTTCCCCTGTCAGCCGTTCTCAGCGGCAGGACAGCAACGCGGTATTGACGATGACCGCTGGCTCTGGCCTGCCATCGCACGGATCATCAATGATGTGGGACCGCGTTTCGTCGTCCTGGAGAACGTCGCCGGACTTGTTCGGGCGGGTCTCCCTCACGTCCTCGCCGATCTTGCCGTCCTCGGGTTCGATGCGGAATGGGGTTGTCTCTCAGCGGCAGGCGTTGGCGCCCCGCACAGGCGTGAACGGTTCTGGCTTGTGGCCTACCGCGACGGCGACCGATTCGGAGCGCCGGGGTGTCCCGACGACGATCGACGGACAGACGTTCTCGCTGGTCCACGCAGCGCAAACATGGCCGACGCCAACAGCGAGGGACGGCAAAGGCAAACCGGGCAAGAACGCGCAGTTCCAGAACCTGACGACATCGGCGAGCCTATGGCCGACGCCGACAGCGACGGAAGCGAAACGCGGGGACTGCCCGTCACAGCGCGCCCGCAGCACGCCCGGGCTAGCCACCGAGGCTTCCCTCCACGACCTGACGATCATGACGGATGGCGACGGTGGGTCGAAACGGGCGGGCCTGAACCCGTGCTTCGTCGAGGCGCTGATGGGGCTCCCCATCGGCTGGACCGACCCGGAACGCTCGCTGACCGACTACACCTCGCCGGTAACGGACTCGTCCCGCAGTGCGCAGCCGAAGCGCTACGGCAACTCATCAGGAGAATGACATGACCATACCCCTATCAAGCGATAAGAGCAGCGGCAGTCGGTTGGCTGGTCTCGCACTCGTCACGGCATACGTGGCGTGCATCGTCGGGGCGAATCTGATGCTCGCGACGTTCGGGATGTGGGACTTCGGTTTCGGCCCCGTCCCGGCAGGCGTCGTGCTGGCAGGGCTCTGCCTCGGGATACGAGACGGCCTGCATGAGCACTCAGGACATCGGGCAGTCCTTGCTGCGATCGCTCTCGGTGGTGCCGTCTCATGGTGGGTCGAGCCGTCGTTCGCGATGGCGTCATCTGTGGCGTTTGTCGTTTCCGAACTTGCCGACATGGGTATTTATACGCCTCTACGGCAGCGGAACCGCTGGGCTGCCGTCGTGGCGTCTAACACAGTCGGGTCACTCGTCGACTCGACACTATTTCTTTGGCTTGCCTTCGGGTCGGTGTCAGGCGTCGTGGATTTGACCGTCGCCAAAACGCTGATGGTGGTGCCAGTTCTGGTGGTCTTGTGGCTCACCCGTCGTGTCGGTGGTGTGTCGTGATCGTCTACCACGGCACCCCCATTACCCCCCAGGACGTTTGCGTCAGCGTGCTCACTGGACGCCACGCGCTTTGCTCGTTCGCGCACCCCGGACAGGTCGACATCGTGGCTTCGGTCACGGCGTCGTTCGCGCTCGATAACGGGGCCTTCAGCGCATGGAGGGCTGGCAAACCGGTTACGGACTGGACCGACTATTACGCCTGGTGTGAGCGGTGGCTCGCTCACCCATCATGTGATTGGGCGATCATCCCTGATGTGATCAACGGCGACGAGGCGGCAAACCGTGCGCTAGTCGACGAATGGCCACACGGCGATAGAGGGGTGCCGGTGTGGCACCTAAACGAGACGCTCGGCCAGCTCGCATGGATGGCTGAGCGTTTCTCTCGCGTCGCGTTCGGGTCGTCAGCCGAATACGACGTGCAACGCTCGCCTGACCGGTGCGCAAACAGGCTGAACGAGGCATTCCACGCCCTCGGATTCGATGCTGGACGCGGGCCGATCAAAGTGCATGGACTCCGGTTCGCTGGGGCGCGTTGGCGGCGTCGCCCGTTCGCGTCGGTCGATTCGACGACCGTGGCCCGAAATCATGGGCTGGATACTGTTTGGCGGGGCTCATATTTAGAGCACGCGACGCGCCGAACGCGGGCTGAGGCGATCGCCGAAAGCATGGAGCGCCCACTACTGCCGGAAGCGGACACATCGTTCGAGTTGTCGCTGTTTGGGGACGCGCCATGACTGACATGATGGCAGCGCAAGCGTGGAAGTCAAACGCGCACATGCTCGCTGACCTGTTTGACGTTATGGGCCGTCCGTCCGGCCCGTGGGTTGATCTGACGTTCGGAGAAAAGGGCGCGTGGTGGAACGCACCGAACATTGCGCCTGACGATCTTGTCCGCTGTGTCGGGCCGGACACAGCGACGACGCGTGACGATGTGGTGCGTACCGATTTCCGGGCTACCCCGTTCGCTAGCAATACGTTCGGTTTGACGTGTTTCGACCCGCCCTATGTTTTGAAGGGCGGGGCCGGAAAGTTTGATGACATGAACCGGCGTTACGGTGTCGGCGCAGAGTTGACGGAACGCAGGGGTGAACGGTCCCGTAAGGAAGCGCTGTTCGATCTCATCGGAGCCGGTTTGACGGAAGCGGCAAGGATCACCCGACCTGGTGGTTGGGTTTTAGCGAAAGCTGGCCGCGGTATTGACGGCGGCAAACTGGTTCGCACCGACGATTTGATGGTCCGGTCTGGCGAGGATATGGGGTTGGACGTGTTGGCAACGTTGTTGTTGTTGTCGTGTCCGAGGTCGCAGGCGCATCGTGGCCCGCAGAGAACACCGCGAGCGAACTTCTCGACGCTCGTCGTGTTCGAGGTGCCGTGATGCCGCGTGCGTACGAGTATGGGGGCGGTTCGGCCTTGGTTGTTGAGGGCGCGGCGTGTCGCGGGTTGGACCCGGCCCTGTTTTTCCCTGACGACGGCGACAATGCGGAGCAGATAGCGGAAGCGAAAGCAGTTTGTGCAGGGTGCATGGCTCGCGTGGAGTGTTTAGAGTTCGCGCTTGCTTTCCCGCAGGATGGGGTTTGGGGCGGGTTGACTGTTTCTGAACGCCGGAAGTTGCGCAGGTCGCGGCGACGCGGTATGGTCTAGTTCGTAACAAGGAAAGGGGAACCATGAGGACTGTCGAGGAAGCGTTCGCGGCGATCGACGCGCTCGTGCTTAGCGGCAACAACCGGGCCGAGGACGAAACGCTAGGGCAAGAACTGAAAGAGTTCATCCGGCGTCAGGCTGCGGGGTTGGCGACGATGGGCGCGGCGCTTGCCACCCCGTCGAACAGTGTTGATGTGTGTTCGGGTGAGGCCGCGGACATAGCAGCGCGTGGCGCGTCGGAAACAATGGTTGAGTGTTTGACGGTATTGGCTTCGCAAGGCCCGATGATCGCGGAGATGGTGGCTGCGGTCACTGGCCGTAAATCCGCGGCGAAACGTCTGTCGGATGCGTTCAAAGCTGGGTGGGTCATAAAGGACGGTACGGCCAAGAACGCTGCTGGGCTTAAAGCGAACCTGTATGCGATTACGGACCTGGGCCGGTTGATGCTGGGGGTCGAGTCGTGAACGCCGAGGAAATTGAACGGCGCAGACGTGACGAGCGCGAACGGATCGAGGCTGCTAGAACGCAACGTGCTGAACGGGCGGCGCGTGCGAACCGCGCCAGACCGCCTCTCGAAATGGAGTATTTCGACGGCAAAGCCAAAAAAGACAAAGTGCCTCTTACTGTGGTCGGATACACGGTGGCAACCATTGTGGTCCTTGCTGGCATCTATGCCGCTATCCTTATAGGCGCCTACATCTTGGGTGGTGCGCGGTGAAGGCTGCCGATGTCGTTAGCCGGTTGCGCTTTAGGCGCCCGGAGATTGGCGGACGGTTGCAGGGTTTCCTGGACGGGCTACTCGCGTTCCTAATCGTCTTGGCTGTGGCTGTCGTTCTCGGCTGGGGTAATAGCGTGAACTATAAGCGTGAACGCGATCTGCGGTTGAGCCAGTCGTGCGCCGTTGAAGCCGATCTAGTTGTCTGCGGCGACCAGGAACTGAAAGCGTCCGATATCGAGGGCGTGGTAGCTACATCCACCATACGCGACGATGTTTATCTGCTGGACGTGCGGGTCGGAGACAAGATCGTTGAGGTTGTGGTTCACGCCGACTATCTAGCCGATTCACTGCTAGCGCTTGAGGGTGCACAGTGATTTACGAGTTTGTGTATGACGGGCCGATCTTGACGGCTAACCGTATGCGGCAGATGAATAACCGGCTACACGTCGCGGCGGCGATACGCGAAATCAAAGAACACGCGGCGCTCTTATTCCGGGCGCAACATAAAGGCGTCAAGCCGGTTAGCTCGCGGTTCGCCGTCGAAATATGGGACGAATGTAAAACGGCTAGCTTGCGTGACATTGACGCGGTGGCGCCGACGATCAAAGCGGTCTATGACGCGTTGCAAGGGGCGCTGTACGAGGATGATAAGCAGATCGAAACCGCGACGCTGCATCGCCCATACAAGTCGGCCGATAAGACGAACCGGATCGTTTTCCGTTTCGAGGTTTACGATGACTGAACCGGCGTGTTTGGGCAAGTGGCGTGTCATGTCCGACCCGAAATGGTCGTGGTCTGCCGAACGGTATTGTGAGCGCTGTCCGATCCGTGACGTTTGCACTGTGTCTGACCGTGGCGTGTCTGGCCCTGGGGGTTGGGTGCCGTCGATCGGTGATGACGTGCTTAACGCGGCGGCTACGTGGTTGTCTTTGAAGCAACGCAATGGACGTACGACGGTCACGTATTCGGGGTTGTATCAGACGCTAGGCGTGGTTAAGAACCTGGTCGAGTCGCACGGTTTCCCGCTGCCGATACAGGGTTCCGGGGTACAAACGTGGGTGTTTGACCGCGCCGAGGTTGACGCGTGGGCGTCCGATGTGTTGGCGGTGGCGGAGCTTGAACACGCGGCCCTGTTGTCGCGGCCTGGTTATGTCGCTGTTCGGTGACACGCCGGAGCATTTAACGTGCAAACGGTGTGGGCGGAGGTTGACGGACCATGTGTCGCGTGTCCGGGGTATCGGCCCGGTCTGTGGTGGCAGGCCTAAACGGGCGCGGGTGAAACGATCGAAAACACAACGGCAGGCTGTGGGCTTGTTCGACGGAAAGGGAGAGACAATGGATTACGCGGTGAGTTTCAAAGATGGGCTGTGGGTGTACGAGACGGATGCCTACACGCTGTTTTCTAAGCGGCAGTTGAAAGCGCCGAAAGTTGGGGATGCCGGTATTGACCTGCCATCGGATGAGCCGGAGACGGTGACCGTCCATCCCGGCTGTCCGGTATCTATTCGTACGGGTGTTTGGTGGGAGGCGGAACCGGGGATCGTGGGTTTTGTCTGCCCGAGGTCGGGGCTTGCGAAACAATACGGGCTTACGGTCGTCAACGCACCGGGCATTGTTGACGCCGGTTACAAGGGTGAAATCGAAGTGATCGCGGCGACGCATGGCCGTGAGGTCGAGATAGGCCCCGGCGATCGTGTCGCACAGTTTGTGGTCACGCCTGTCGTTTCTCCAGCGTTAGCGCCCGAGGGTGTGCGCGGTGTGGATGGTTTCGGTTCTACCGGTGTTTGATGTTGCGCGCCACTGTTGACGGTGGTACGCTACAAACACACAAGGAAAGGGGAAATCGAAGGTGAGCTGATTGTGCGTATCGACGTGCGGGAAACGCACGGCGGTTTCGTGTGGACGATCTACTGGCAGGAGCCTGACGATGCGTGAAATGGACGAGTTGGAAAAGTGTATGTGGTTCCTCGCTGGTACGGGGTGGGTCTACGCGCACGATGCGGCAATGTACAGGCCCAACCCTGACGACGAACGCTGTCGATACGGCCCATCAGGTTTAGGGCGCGCCGCCGGACGCCTCCCCGGAATAGAAGGTGTGGGCGTGTTCAGCGACTACACCGACGCGGCCGCGCCTGTCCATTTCGTGGCAGACATGTTCACCGCTGTCGCACTTGCGTATCTCGGTAACTTTTCGAGATGGCGTTGTGTACCGTCCGCGCGTTCGTGCGATACCGAACTGTTTACGTGGTCGCACATGGTTGAGCCTAATGCAGTCAACGATCCCGGTCGGCATGCCGGGGCGCACGCCCGGTTGTTTGTGCGGGCGGCTGGCGATCTGTTGGGCCATGTTTGCGTTACCCGCGTTGATGTGAGAGAAACAACCCGCGGTTTGTTGTGGATCGTTGATTGGCAGGAGCCTGGCGATGGCGAAGCGTAAACGGTTGAAGCGGACACGCGCCGCATACCGGAAAGCAAAACCGAAAGCAAGGAAAGCGCGGCGGTTCATCGCTGCGTTTATGGCCCACTACGGGGAGACATGGAAAAAGTGAAACTAACGAAAGAACTACTGGCCGACGCATATCGACGCGGGTTGACCCCTGTCCAGATATCGGCCGAGATCGGGTGTTCAGCGGCCCACGTGTTAGAACGGACAACCCGTTTCGGGTTACGCCCCGAATACGAGCGGGTTGTTGCCGACCTGGAAGCCGAACGCGTGGAGGCGAAAGCCGTCGCGAGAGATGCGCTCAAACGGGCACAGTTACGCAACGAGCGGGAACGGTGGCTCGAGACGTGCCGCGCGAACTACGCGAAGTGGGAACCGGTCGTGTCGGTACAGGAAACTGGCCCTACGTCGATTCATCGGACGGCCCGCGCTGCGTGGGTTGCGTCTGTTGATCGGTGCCGTTCTGACGGGACACCGAACACGGAACTAATGGTGTGGATGCGGGAGTTCATCGCGGACACCGGTATTCGCCACAAGTTCACTCATGGCCTGTGGGCGGCGTGGGCGGCAGACAAACCGCACGTCCGGCTCAAGACGGCCAACCAGGTGCGGTGGCGTGTCATTTTCGACACGCGGCTACAAGACCTGTTCGATGGGGGTGCGGAATGAGGCGAGATGATTGGCGTATCGAGTGGGCGCTATCGGCTATCAACGTGGTGCTCATGTACGCCGCGTATCTTGCGTCGTGTGTCGCTGGTGCACTGTGGCTGGCGTGGGGGTTGGCGCTGACTCCTAACGTGATGGCACCGTTTCGGGCTACTGCGGCCGCGGGTGGGTTGTGGGTTCTGCAAACACTGTTTGACGTGTGGCGCGACGAGCGCGACGGGATGAGGGAACTGCCGTGAACGGGTACCGGTTCAACGCTGCCGTGTCCGCTGTTGGTGCGTTTCTGGTAGCGGTGTTTGTCGTTGTCGCCTCATGGTTGCGGGTGCGGCTCGGTGGGGACTGGCCGTCATGGTCGAGGCTTGTAGGTGAAATCATTGTCGGCGTTGTCGTTATGGAAGCGACGAACGCCGCGGCGCAACAGGTTTGGTATTGGCGCAACAAGGCGCTAGAGGAGGGGAAATGAAACGACAGGTGTTGAAGGTAGCGCTATTAGGCGCCAACGCTGTCCTAATGGCGGCGGCGGTTGGGATGGTGTGCGCGTTTCTAGCGTCGGGTATCGCTTGGGGTGTCGGTTGGGTGGACGACTGGCGGGTGCCTGCCCGCATGTTCGGCGGCACCATGTTCTCGCTTGTAGCTTTGGCGTTGTGGGCTAACCACATTTTGACGCCAGGTTTGAAAGCGTTGAAAGGTGACGAGTCATGACACCGGTCGAGATAGCGAATCATGCAACAGCGGCAATAACAAGACTTGAAACGGAAGTCCTGGACGCACTACAGGGGTCGGACGAGTTCAGGTGGCTGTTCGACAAGCTCGATGATTGGGGGTGCACGGTTCGGGTCGATACGTTTGAATGGGTGCCTCTCAGTGCCGTGTGGACGCAGTATGTGGACGACGACTACGTGGCGTTTGTGTTGCACGTCGATGAGGAGGCGTGGGCACATATCGAAAGAGTTGATGCTACGGAAATCAAGAAATGGGTTCCGCGTAGCCCGGAACCGTATCGCTCCAACATTCGCGCTGCGGCTGATGTGGCGCTGGCTGAGTTCGAGAAACTGAAAGAGAGGGCCAATGTTTAACGAGGGCGACAAGTGCATTGTCGAGTATGTGGCCGATGACGGTTCGCAGGTGTGGTTCAAAACGCGTGTGGACCGGGTTGAGCCGGGTCTAGTCATCGTGGAACTGGTTGGCGGTAAATGTGATGCGACGGTCTGGCTACCGAACATGGATGGGGCATGGAACATTGACGCCGAGGGGACGTACCAAGGCGACCGGTTCCGCATCTGGTCGAAAGACAGCGAAGAAGCGCGTGCCGGGTTGGCTGCATCGAAACTGTTTGCCCGTCTGCGTGAAGCGTTAGGACCGTTTAAAAGCGCTGTGCACCGTGCCGGCGCGACGATCGACCCGTTGGCCGCTAAACATGCCTACGAATTGAAAGCCCGTATCCGTAAGGTCGAGGTCATGGCGGAAGCGCTCAACGCCGAGTTAGAGGATGTGCTGTCGTATCTGACGTATCCGGCGAAAACGAACGACTCGAAAATGACGCGTCGGCAGGCAGCACAATACCTGGTCGGTAGACGCCTTCAGTTTTGTCGGGCTGGGTGGCCGGATACGGTCGAGAACATTGCGCGACTGTCCGGCCTCACCCCTGAACATGTCAGGGGTTTCGAGCGGTGGGCGACCGGTGCCACTGAATGCGCTGGCTGCCCTTGCATGACAAGAGACGATTTCCTGCGCCGGTACGCCGAGCAGGTTGGAGCGGTCGAGATGTTGGACCGCATGGCCCGATAGTTGCGCGAACATACGTAACGATGTACGCTAACCACATGGGAACAAACACGTACACCGAACCACAAGACATCGCAGACCTATTCGGCGTCACCATCGGGAACGCCGAAATCGTGCGGTTCCGCGGTGGGTGCGAACACAAACGCGCATACCTGTACCTATACGCCGAAATGATCGATGGATACGCCGAACTTGAACTGTTGCCGTCATGGAAGTTTGAGGGCTACCCGTCTATCGACCGGCGCGTGAAACTCACGATCTGCAAACCAGTGTGGTGGCCATGTGGCGCGAACGAACGCGAAACATATACCGAGGCTGCGGGCGCTACTGCGATTGTTGGCTGGCGTTCGCTGGAGATGTCGGACACGTTCAAGCCGCGATCGTTGCCTGATGTGGGTTGCCGCTACTGCACTAGGTGGCGTGGCATCTGATTATCGGCCGAGTGCAGTACACGGTCCCTGGCTTATGTCGGGGGCCGTTGCGCGTTAACGGGTAACATGGGAAGCATGGACGAAAAAGGTTCGCTCAAGAAACATTCTGGCGGTAGACCCAAACGCTCCGAGTCAGGAGCGAAACAGATCGAACTATTGGAGCGCCGCAAACGCGTAGCCGAACTTCACGCGGCAGGCATGTTTTGGACATCGATAGGCCGAGAGTTAGGTATCTCCGATACGCAAGCTAAGAACGACTGGAAAGCGTGGATGGCTGAGTGTCGCGAGTACCCTGGCCGCGAGGAGCAACGCGAGTTCGTGCGGGCATCGTATGAGGCTGATCTTGAGGCGGCGAACAGGGATATTGCGCGGGCTGAGGCCGCGGTCCAGTCGGCGTTGACGGTGAGTACTTGGACGACGTTGGATGGTAAGCCGGTGATGGTTGGTGGGCCTGAGTCGTTTGTGAAGGTTGAGGCGGCGTTGGATAGGGCGAGGTCGAGGCGTGATCGGGTGTTGGCTCATTTGCGTAGGTTGGATGGTTTGGATGAGCCTGCGCGGGTTGATGTGACTTCGCAGGGTGGGCCGGTGGTTGGGCCGTTGGATCGGTTGGCGGGGATTCTCGGGGAGTAGTTGCGCGCCGTGGTGGGTCGTGGTACGCTCTCATCATGGGAACAAACGAAACCACAGGGGTTACCGTCAACGGCGGAACCGAACTATCCGACGACAAGCAAGCGCTAGCGGCAGCGGTGCAACGGCTACTCGACGCCGAACGCGAGTACTCCGCGGCGTTCGGGGAACTGTTGACCGTAGCGGCTGCCGATGCAGGCGCCGGTCTTTGGAACGCCGTGTGTGATGGGCAGGAACAGTACAACGAACTGTTGAAGTCTGTGATCCGTATTCGTCAGGCGTACCGTTCGGAGGTCGGGTCGTGAGCATGCCTACTGGCGCCGAAATGATGGCGCACCCTTCAAACGCCCATTTCGTGGAAGAGCACGGAATGGATTCGCTGGTAATCCAAGCCTGCATACGTGAGTATGACGCGCTGCTGGCTGGCCCTGATGGCGACCAGGTGCGGGCACTCCACAGCGCCGGGTATTTCTGTTCGGTCATACCGACCGACTACGAGTGGTTGCCGATTTTTGTTGCGACGCGCAACGGTCACTTTGGCGGCCTGAACGCTGGGCTTATGGTCGATTCTATGGTTGTTGATGGGCGGCTGGTTAAGCCGCGGTTCGATTTGAACTATGGGCGCGGTGATCTTCCGTTCGATCAGGTCATGCGGTATGCGCTTGGGGCAGTGAAGGGCCAGTCGTGAACATTGTCCTTTCCGCTGAGGGTGGCGCGATCCTGTACGGCTCGTGCCGTGACGATGCGGCCGCGATCAAAGCTGTGGGCGGCTGGAAATGGTCGCGGAACCTGAACGCCTGGTATCTGCCGCGGTCGTGGCGTGACGAAACCGTTGAACGCAAAGTGCAAGCGACCGTCGAAGCGTTGGGGTGCACTGTCGAGGTTGAAGCGGTCGAAACGGGTGAGGACCGGCTAGCACGTTTGGCCGACAACGCGGAGACACGCGCTGAACGGTTGGCCGCGAAATCCGAGGCGGCACGTGACGAGGCTATGGCCCGCTACGCGAAAGCCAAAGCGCTGTCCGACGTGATCCCGTTCGGGCAGCCGGTGATAGCTGGCCACCATTCGCAGGCCCGCCATTTGCGGGACTTGGCGAAGATACGCAACGGCATCGGCGCCGCGGTGGAGGGTTTGAACGAGTCCGATAGGTTGGCTGACGCGGCGCGTTCCGCTGAACAAACCGGTGAACGTTTAGCGGACCCTGCGCGGCGCATGGCGCGGCTCGTAGCGATCGACCGTGAACTGGCAGGCCCGATGACATCGGCACGTAGACGTGAACGTCTAGTGGCGGAGCGGGAAGCGTTGGACGCGCAACTAGATCGGGCCGTGTTCGCTTCTGCCGAGACGGTACAGAAAGGCGACATCGTGCGTTGGCAGGGCCAACGCGCCGCGGTGGTGCGGGTAAACAAAACGTCGGTGAGTGTCGGCCATTGGCAGTACGGGACGGGGACGGGTGAACGGTTCGGTCCGGTCGATCGTCCGCTTATACCGGTGGACCCTGAGACGGGCAAACCGTGGAAGTACACGGACCGTATCGGGTGGCATTTGATCGAGTCCGTTCAGCGTGACGGGCAAGTTGTCTTTGAAAGGGGCAAACAGTGAGCACTAACGAAACCCTCGACGCGCTCAATTCAGAGGTGCAACACATCGCGGAAATACAGGCAAGCGTGCATCGGCTAACAGAATGGGCTTTGAGCGAAGGCGCTACGGTGCGCAACGACACTCACGCACCTTTGGAAGTTCATATTTCGTGGGCTGATGGTATGAGCATCGTAGTATCGGTGGACATTCGCGGCGGAAGGGCGCGCGTATCCGCCGAATACGTGCTGCCTGGGCTGTCATCTGGTTCGCTGTCGCTCGATTCGGCTGATGGAGTGGCCGAGTTCTTCAAGTGTTCGGAGGTAGAACGATGAGTGTCGAGTTGTTTGATGGCCTTGTACCCCCCGAGGTAGCCGGTGTGTTGGACGAGGCGATGCGGGCCATGCCTGACGCTGTGGCGCATGTGACGCCAGGCCAAGCGGGTTCCGACCGTGTGCATGTTTCGATCGGCGGTGAAATGTACGATCTGATGGTCACGCTCGACGGCGACACGGTGGCATCGTTCAAGCTCGTGCCTGTCTGTGTCGGCCGCGCTGGTAACGCTGTGGCCGTGTTGAAAGCTGGGCTGGGTGTGCTGGCCGCAGCGGACGGGATCGAGCAAACAGAAGCATCGCCGCCTCCGATTTCGTCGGCAGCGTTTGTAGAGCATGTACACCGATTGGAGCCATCAGCGAGAGTCGTCACTGACCAGCAGGGAGGGTCTAGAAACGCAGTGACGGTGTGGCTCGGCAGGTATGTGCTGTTTGTGTATTGGCGGACCGGGTTCTGCGAGTGGTCTATCGGCAGGATCGGTGGTGGGCGTGTGTACGACTTGCGGGCCGGTTCACCGTTGGAAGGGCTGGAAACGTTGCAGCGTTTGGCGTCGATGGCTCCGCTGAAAGGTGAATGATGGTTTACTGCATGGGTCCGAAAGAAACGACGGCAGCAATCGAAGCGATCGAGTCGAACATCCCTGACGGGTGGTCTGTCGAACGGTTCGCGCTGGTGCGTTGTTGTCAGAGCTGTCTGACCGTATTTCTGCCGTAGAGGCAATGCGTGGGATTCGACCATAATGATCGGCTAGCATAGGCGGCGTGACTTCGTTGCTCGGGGCCGCGGCACTACCTGTGTCGCGGCCCCCACGCGTTACACTCTTCACAACATGGACACGACGTGTTTCGATTCTAAACCCGCGCTCAGGTGGTGGGTAGCGACAAGGCCAGAACATTTAGGCGGCAGCCCCGTCTGCGAATGCGTGACGGGTGGATACTGTTCGTCGGTAGCGTCGTTCCAACGGTGGATGTCTCGCACAGGTATCGAGGCGGCTGGGAACGTGAGGACGGTAGCGCCATTCGATGAATGGTCCGCTGACAAGGTGGCGTGCGCGGCGGGTGTGCACCCGTCTGTGTGGTGGCCGGAATGGTTCAACAGTGAGTGAGCCGTGGTCGCGGTCGTGGCTGGCGGAACCTGGCCGCATCGCAAGGATCATGGAGGCGGCTAAGGACCCGGCGAACGGTTTGGACGACGAGACGCTTTCGGGGATAGCTGACCAGGCCGAGTCGTGGGAAACATGGTCGATGCGGGTATTCCCGCATTTGAAAGCGGATGTCGCGCCGTGGTTCCATCGCGACTACGCGGAGCACGTGTGGGAGACAACCGCTAGATACACCCCTCCACCTATAGCGCCGGTCCTGTTTCGTGGCGGCGCCAAATCGACACTATCGAGGGCGCTAGCGCTCGGGCTAGGGCTAACGGGTAAACGCAAGTTCGTTCTTGTGGTTTGTGCGACACAGGACGCCGCGAACCGTGCCGTAACGGACATGGCTGGGCTTATCACGGAGAACGTGGTGAAGCTGTATCCGTGGGCGGCTAGCCCTACCGTGGCATCAACACTGTTGGTGCGGTTCGGTGTGAGGCAGTCAGTCATCAACGTCGGCGGACGGCTGACAGTGCTGGGTGTCGGTTTGATCGGCGGGACCCGAGGTTTGTTGGTGGACGGCCAACGGCCAGACGTAATGCTCCTGGACGACCTGGACGATACAGGCGACAGCGCAACGGTAATCAGGCGCAAACGGGCCTACCTGCTCGAATCGGTTATACCTGCGGCCGCGGCGGGTGGCGCCACGATCATGTTCGCGCAGAACGCGATCCGGCCCGATGGGATCATGGCCGAAGTTATGCGGCAGGAACGCGGCGGGGCTTTACACGGTGCGAGGATTATCGGCCCGGTACCGATGCTCGAAAACCCGACATACGACGACGAGGGACGATTATCGGGCGGTACACCTACATGGCCAGCACGGTTCACGTTGGAATCGATCAACCGCGAACGCGACATGATGACACCGAACGTGTGGCTGCGTGAGTGTCAGCACGACATGAACGTCGCGGTAGAGGGCGCTTTGCTCGAATCACACGACCAGTTCGCCACGGTACTGGTGCCGACAATAGGAGAACTACAAACAACGCGTATCGGTGTTGACCCGTCGATCACGTCATCGAAAACATCGGACGAAACCGGCATCGTCGTTTCCGGACGCATGCGGGATGGAAAGATCGTTGTTCTTGAGGACGCGACGTGCGGGCCGGAAACACCTATGGACGTGTGGATCGGCAAAGTCTGTGACCTGGTAGCGACATGGGGCGGCGATATCGTTGTGGAAAACAATCAGGGCGGCGACGCCTGGACCCTACTGTTGAAACAAGCGTTGAAAGAACGGGGCCTCACCGCGACGGTAAAGTCAGAGTCTGCGACATCCTCGAAACGTGACCGCGCCCTACCGGTAGCGATGGCGATCAAAGACAGTCGGGTCGTCAAAGCCTGCCAGCTAACAGAACTGACACATGAACTGTGCACATGGCTGCCAGGCGAGAAATCACCGAACCGTATCGACGCGTTCGTCTGGTCCGTTCACGATTGGGTGTCCGGCAAACGGCTAGCCCGCGCCCCCGCTGGGCCTATGATCGGGCCATGACCGGAGAGTGCGAAGAATGCGGCAAAGTCGGGCGGGTGACAATCCAACGCGACGAATGGGGTGTGTCGGTATCGGTGTGCGGCGGGTGTGCTCAAAGCATCCACGACGGGCGGTGCTATGATCGACGCGATGAGCGTAACGATCGAATACCGGATTTGGCCGACGACGGTCAAACTACAGCCTGACGGGCCGAACCTGTACGTGCGTGAACAGTTAGCGCCGAAGCGTGGCGTGAAACTGTTGGACGCCGAGAGGCGGACGGTGGCGGAGGCCGAGGGCACCCCGACGTTAACCGACGATTGGCGCATCAGATTCGGGGATGTGGAAACGATTCCGTACCCTCCGTTGTTGGCGACCGTCGAAGGGAAACCCGCGGATATCACGTTTGAGGGTGTCACGTTCACCGGTCGGGCGTTGTGGCACCCGATGGCTACTTCTGGCGGGCTCACCCGTTGGGTGAAATGCGGCGACCTTGTGCTGTTCGGCGTGAACCTGCCGAAACAGACAGCACCCGCGGCGAAAAACGCGACGTGGGACCGGAGCACGGTCACGTCCGATGACGGCACACTAACGACAACGGCAAGCCAACAGTCGGCGCGGGTGGACGTGAAATGTCCGTCGTGTGGTACGGGCGGGTGGTTCCCCTGGGCTGGCTGACTGTCCTAGCGTTACTGCTGTCCCCTCTAGCCGCTGCCCACTGGTCGCGGCTTATCGGCGTCGAACAGGTGTTCGCGCCGTTGCGGGCACGGTTGCGTAAAGGTGGCCGGTTCGCGTCGTGGCTGTTGGGTGGTTTCGAGTGCGCGACGTGTTCGGCTACACAGTTCGCGGTGTTCGTCCCGTTGGGTGTCGGCGTCGGGTTCGGTGTGTTCACCGTGTTCGATGTTCGGGCCGGGTTATGGGCAGCGGCAGGTTTGGAAACGGTCGTGGTCGGTTTGGGTTTGGCGTCGCTCGCCGTTGTGGCCCGTCACGCTATGGACGCTAAAGGCGGAGCGTGGCAGTGGAAATCGGGGCACACGAAAACCTACGATTCGGCCGAGTTGGCGCAAGGGCCGAGGTTCACGATCGTTCATGTTCGCACCAACAATGGGCAAACAGACATAGCGGTAGCACCCGTCAGCGCAACAGACACGCTCGCCATGCCAACCAACATCGGGGAAATATTCGTGGTCCCCACAGAATCAGCTAACCTTCCCCCTGACGGCTGGGACCGCTACACACCGCCGACGCTGGCCGAACTGTTTGGTGACCAATGAGCCATCCGCTGAGCCTTAACCGACCGCGCAACACGGTCGGCCGCCACGCGCCGTCAATGCCAGACATCGCGTCGTTCACGGCCGGGGTCAAAGTGTTCTCGACGGTCGCGTTTGACGTGTCCCAACAAACAATGCCGTGGCCGAAAGAAACGGAACAGGAACGGCAGGCGTGGGACCATTCAACGGTCGGGCCTGTCAAACAGTTACTACGTCGGTCGGTCGATAAACCGGCGTCGGTAGGTGCGTTCATTGGCGGGGTCCGCGGGACGCGTGAAATGGCTTGGCGCACATGGGACGATGAGGCCGGGAAGTGGGTTCAGCAGTTCGAGGGTGATTGGTGGGATGAGGCGCAACGCCTTTTCGACCGGTTCGTAGCCCCCGATCTGGCTGACATCATCCGTGTGGGTTTGGAGTGCTTGCAGGTCGCTGGCCGGTTCGCGCTCGTGTCGTACCCTGTGTATGCGACGGGCGCTATCCGTATGGACCCTGTAGACGAGTTCGGGAACGTGCTGCGTGTCCCTGATTCGGTGGCGCGCGGCGCTGACGCTGCTGCGGTCACTAAAGCGGTGGACGATTGGCGTGCAGCGAACGACCAGGGCCTGTGGAAAACACGGGCGATACGTGTCGGGTCGGTAAAGAAACTTGATCCCGGTAGCGACCGCGACCCTCGCCTACCGTCGTTCGGGTATGCGTTGACGATCACGGACGAAAAGAACCTTCAGATACCGTCGTGGTGTCAGATCGTTGTCGTGTCGAAAGACTCTGCTGGCGGCACAGCCCCCGATCCTGGTTGGGTACAAACAGCGGCCCCGGAGATTGAGGCGTACAAGGCTGTCCTGCAAACCGTTAGTGCTGCGATCAAGTCGCAGGTGCTGGCCGACCTGTACATGGTGCCCCGCGAAGCGACACCATACAATCCGGGTGACATTTCCGAGTCACTGTACGGGCCAGGGTTGATCGACAAGGCCCTAGCCGACAAGACCGACGAAGTTTCTGCCGGTTCGTACGTCGGCGCGATGATCGCGAAAATGACCGAGGCAGCGTTACGGCTCGGGTCGCAAGGCGC
>WPCI01050743.1_pt1 | contig 18230 bp, 16 predicted proteins | sample 5399871 | NCBI WGS metagenome assembly WPCI01 (sample SAMN12869469, study PRJNA574797) | sludge metagenome | isolation source: wastewater treatment of pH7 | place: China:Beijing | collected 2019-05-20 | reverse complement strand
CTAATGCCAGCATGAGGACGCCAATTACGATGCTGCCGCAGCCTGTCGATTTTTTGGGCGGCTCCATGCGCACCGCCATCGGGCGGGCGGGGGTGTTGGAACGGCGGGCAACTGGACGGTTCTGAGGACTCACGGGACCTGAATGACTATCTGTGAATTGGCTATTGCCGTGCTAAGCCAGACCTCAAGCGCCTTTGTCTGGAGCGAAATGCGCGCGTCGGTCGTTAGGAGGTGGGCATCTTCATGCGCCTGGACTTCGATGATGTGGTAGCCGATTGTGGACTGAATGATCTCTGAACGACCGCCAACTTCAAGGCTAAACGCGGCAGCTTCGACTTCGGGGTAGAGCAGGTAGCCTCGCGGGAACCATCCCAACTCGCCGCCTGATTCAGGGCTATATTCCCAGGCTAATTTGCCGAAGTCTGTGCCGCTGGCAAGGCTTATCTGGGCACGTTGGGCGCCTTCTTGGGTTAGGGCGAAGATTTGCCGCGCCCGCACCTGTTCCACCGCTCCAGGGATGGAGGCGGCGATTTGGTCGCGCTGCCAGGCGGCAGCAGAGGCAAGCTCCAGCGCCATGCGAAACTCGTTGTCATCATAGTGATTGTTGGTGAGCCAGTCCGAGAAAGCACTCCCGGAGCCCAAGCCAGCAATCAGAGCATCAATTTTTGCCTGGAGGTCGTCGGCGCTGAGGGAGTAGCCGCCTTTGTGGGCTTCCTGCGCCAGAAGTTGCTGTTCGATCAGGAAGTTGATCACGGTTTGGCTAATCGCGGCATCGTCGGGTTTTACCGCCTGGTCGGCAAGCGAATCGCGGTAACGCCAGACTTCGTTGTTGAAGTAGCTCAAGGGGATGACTTCCCCGTTGACGGTCGCCGCAGCAGGAATTGATGTTGGGGTGGGCTCGAGGGTGGCGGTGGCGGTGCTGGCGACTGCACTTGGGATGGTTATTTCAGGGCTGGGGGTGGCAGGCGGGGTTTGAGGATTTTGGCAACCGGCGGACACAAGAAGCGCTGTGGTAATGACCGCCAGCGCGAGAGAAGTTACAGGTTTTCGCAGAAACATGCGCTTATTATACTCATTCTTGGTTTATGCTCCATAGAATGATAACGCCGGTGTCTTGCGAAGCACCCCAACGCGCAAGCGCGTGTGGGCAGACCGGGCCCGGTATTTGACCTTCAGATCTACACTATCGTCCTCTCAACTTTTCGACCTGGAAACACAATCTACATATGGAGATTATGAGACATTACAGGTGTATACTATCCATATACCCGGGAATTAATGGCAGGAATTGGTACTATAATACGAAAACAAAAGGTAATTCAGACATTTATGATGAATGAAGAAAGATTAAAACAGATATTGGATGCGGAGGAGCAGGCACAAACGCTTTATGAGAGAGCAATACAAGAAGCTGACTCCTTGCCGGAGCAAGCTGAACGCAGAGTGCAGGACCTGCTTGAGGAAACAAGGCAAAAGGCTGAGCTTGATAGTGCTCGCTTGACTGAAGAAATTATCAATCCAACAATTATTGATGAAATTATCAATGAGTATGCCGAAAGAACCTCTCATATAGATGCTTTAGCCCAGATAAACCTGCCAAAGGCTGTCGATTATATCGTTCAGGCATTATTAGGGACAACACAAAAAGCATGAACCTAAGTAGCGTTAGCGCTTATGCCAACGTACACACGCGTGTTCGCGGTATGATTGGCAATCTGCTGAGCGAGGAAACGATCGCAAGGTTAAGCGCTTCCCCCGATCTGAGTACGCTGATCACGAAACTGGATGAATCAAGCTATGGCCCCTACCTTACCGACTCACAGGAGGTCAATAAGTCATCTCGCAGGGCAGCTTACGAAATCCGCAAAAAACTAACTCATGATTACAGTATTATCATCAAGCACGGCCCGTCATTCGCGCGACCCTTGCTGATCCAGCTGTTTAAGCTCTACGAAGTTGACAATTTGAAGGCGGTATTGCGCGGTATCGAGGTTGGGGAAAACTGGGAGAAAATCCGCTACACTTTGTTTCCCATCGAAAACTACCCCACCTTGCCTTTTGAGCAGATGGTTCAACAAGGTACGGTCGACTCTGCAATCACTCTGCTTCACAACACCGAATATGAAGCAGATTTGAAACTATCATTATCACGATATCATGAAGAAAAAAGCCTGTTCCCGGTTGAGGTGGCAATAGATTTGAATTATTGGCACACACTCTGGGATCAGATTGACTCACTTCCCCACGAGGACGAAAAGATCGCTCGAAAACTCATTGGATTGATGGTTGATAAAAACAACCTGACCTGGGCAGCTCGTTACCGATATTATTACCATTTTTCAGAGAGTGAAATCATCAATTACACGTTGCCTTTTGGTTATAAAGTTTGTGACGATGACATCAGGGCCATTGCAATGGACAGGAACCCGTATCAGCTTCTGGCGGATATTTATCCTGCAATCAGCCAGGAAGGCACGTTGGATGCTAAAAGTACAAGCAAGTGGCAGCTAAATGAAACGCTTTTCATGCGATTGATCTATTCAACATGCAAGAAAGTCTTTTCGAACGGTGCTTTCACGATTGGATTACCACTAGCCTATTTACTTGTGTTGGAAATGGAGATACAAGATCTGACCTTGTTATTCGAGGCAAAATCTCTGGAAATGCCGGTGGAGCAATTCGCGCCCTATCTTATTCACAAACTACCACACTTGATGAAAGCCTGATCTGAGGATTATTACGATGAAATGGTATCCCGAACGCATGTCGGAAGTTGAAATTGAAATCCCTAATCATTATGCCAGAAGGGTAACAGAACTGCTGGCAGATGAAGGATTTCTACAGATGGAAGATATCAGTTACTTGCACTCGGAGGGAAGTGAAACCAGTGGCTCAAACTGGCAATTAAAGACAAACCAGTTTGCAAACCTTGAGAAACAGATTCTGGACGCCATGCGGACTCTGGGCATTGACGCGCGTCAACCACCTGACACACACATCAAGATGATCTCAGAACCTGACGAAATTAAACCCTTTATAGACAAATTAGAGCGGGAAATTCAAGAAAAATCCAACGACCTACTGTCTGCCCAGCAAGAGATCGATCTGCGTAATGGCTACATTCAATTGCTCAGCCCCCTTTCAGTCCTGGATATTCCTCTCGACCGGATCCGAAACAGGAGATACATCTACTCAGTGCTTGGCACGATGCCAATTAACAAAATTGACCGCTTCAAAACCAGCATGACGAACATCCCATTCGTGCTACTGGAACTCAAGAAAGAGGGCGATCAAGCTACTGTGCTGCTGATAGGATCACGCCAAAACAAAGAATACCTCCATAGGGCAGCCCGTAGCGCTTACTTGATTGGTGTTGATCTGCCGGATAGTTATCGAGGAACACCTACGGAGATCATCGCCACCCTGAACAAAGAAAACGAAGCGCTTCAGTCCCAAACAGAAAGCAATTCCCGTGAGATTGAAAAGATCCGGGATAGCCGTTCACGTCGCCTGCAAGAACTATATTGGCGGGTACGCTATAGCCGAATGATGTCTGAATCATTGATGAGATACGGAAAGTTGAAACATGGTTACCTGGTTGCTGGATGGCTGCCGAGCGACAAACTTGAGAAATTATCCGGTGATCTTCAGGCTATTTCTTCTGCGATCATCATTGATGTCAAAGAGAGCGGCAAGGACTCGGAAACTAAGAATGCTCCTATCCTGATCGAAAAGAAAGGTTTTGGGCAGGGTTTTCAGAAGTTGGTTACGACTTACGGAATGCCTTCATATAACGAGCTCAACCCAACCATGCTGTTGATGTTGACATTTCCCTTGATCTTCGGAGCCATGTTCGGAGATGTTGGACACGGATTGGTACTGACGATCGCGGGATTGGTCCTGATGCTTAAAAAAGTCAAGAAACTGGAACGCCTGGCGAGCTTGGGGTCAGTGGTTTTGCTTTGTGGTATCTCTGCGATCGTGTTCGGCTTCTTGTTTGGAAGCGTATTTGGCATGGAGGATGTGCTGCCGGCGGTTTGGATGCATCCGATGCACAACATCATGAATCTGCTCTTGATCACGGCAGGATTTGGCGCGATCTTGCTCTCAATGGCAAATATTATTGCTCTGGTCAACGATTTTCATCAGCGCCACTGGATACATTTCTTTTTCAATAGTAAAGGACTGTCCGGCTTATTGCTTTACTGGGGGCTGTTAGGGTTGGTTATCGGTTTGTTAGTCAAGGGTTTTCCGGTGAATAAATCAGTCTTCATCGTGATCGTGATCGCAAGTATCGTGATGATATTCCTCTCTGGTTTTCTTGAGCGCTATTTCGAGAAGAAGAAGCCTTACTTTGAAGGAGGTTTCCTACTGTACTTCATCCAGTCTTTCTTCGAACTCTTTGAAACCCTGATCGGTTACCTGAGCAATTCTCTTTCTTATGTTCGCATTGGCGCCTTTGCGGTCGCGCATGCCGGTTTAACTTCGGTGTTCTTTATCCTGGCGAATATTGTTGACCCAGGAAAAGGAATCGGTTATTGGCTGATCGTTGCCTTTGGTAATATCTTTGTGATCGGTTTCGAGGGGATGATCGTCAGCATCCAAACGTTGCGATTGGAATATTACGAATTTTTCAGCAAGTTTTTCACAGGCGGAGGGCGCAGGTATAAACCTTTCCGGCTGGCTAAATCGAATTCAGAAGGAGCAAAATAACATGCCTGTTACAACTTACGCAATCATACTTCTCATCGGGCTCGTACCATTGATCCCCGCTTTGATCTACTTCCGATACCGCCACAATACTCAACCGGTAAAAGCGACCAAGAAAATGCTCGTCGGACTTGGTGGACTTAACATCATGATTGGTTTGATGGCATTCTCATTGGGACTGATCTGGCTGTTGACGCCGACCAGTGTACATGCAGCGAGTTTCATCCAAGCATCTGCTGCCGATCCGTACGCTTCTCTTGCCGCTGCCATTTCGACCGGTGTTGCTGCTATCGCTTCTGGTATTGCAGTTTCAAATACCGGTGCTGCTGCTTTAGGGACCATCACTGAGAAACCGGAACTGTTCGGTCAGGCTCTGATCTTTGTGGGCTTGGCTGAAGGTATAGCCATCTATGGGCTGTTGATTTCCTTCCTGATCCTCAATAGATAAGGCAATTATGAAAGTTTGGGTCATCGGACATGTTGACGCTGTCCTGGGATTTGCCCTGGTTGGCGTTCACGGTCAAGCCGTAGATTCTGTGCAGAGCATGAATCAAGCACTCGATGCCGCGCTTGCCAATCCCGATTTGGGGTTAGTACTGGTGACAGAAGATTGCTCCAATTTGGCATCCGAACGAATGTCCAGGTTGAAAAGCAGAATTGAATCGCCTCTCTTCTTGGAAATTCCCTCACCAAAAGGCACAAGCGGCAAGGGAACTTCTTTCATTGGGTTAGCTGAGCAAGCGATCGGAATCCGAAAATGACTCTTGGTAGAACGGATTAATGACTATGTTGAAATCGATAGATGAAAGAATTGTCGAAATAACACGTTCAGTTTTAGATGCCGCACAGGCTGATGCTGAAAAAATCCAGGGGGAAGCCAAACATAAAGAAGCTGAAATTCTGAAACGCGGTGACTTGCAGGCAAAGCAAGTCTATGCCGAGATTCTCGAAAAAGCCAGAAGAGAAGCAGAACTGCGCAAGGAAGAGAAAATCTCTGAAATCACTGTCAGAGCCAGGGTGGAAGCGTATGAACACCGGGAACAGCTTTTAGAAACTGTTTTTTCAAAAGTACAGGATCATTTACCGAATGTTCCAAATGAACCCAACTACCCTGAAGCGTTGATGGGGTTGGTCCAAGAAGCCATTGGTCAATTACAGTCCAAAAACGTGGTGCTGCATTTTGACGTCAAGTCCCGGGAACTTATCCCAGAGGAAACTTTGAAAAAACTCGGCTCCGAGCTTGTTACACAGATCGAGATCGGGGAGAACCTAACTGAAGGGACCGGGGTCGTAGCCACAGATACCAAAGGACACCGTACATTCGAGAACACACTCCAAAGGCGACTGGAGCGGCAGATGGAAAGACTTAGGAGCGAGGTTTTTGAGATCTTGATAGGAGAAAACGCATGACAGATGCCGCGGCTGTTATCACTTGGATCAATGGACCTGTCATTCGAGCACGCGGGTCAAGCCAGATTGCCATGGGAGATATGGTAGGTGTAAGCGATCAAAACTTGATCGGTGAAGTGATCGGACTGCATGATAATGAAATGACGATCCAGGTCTTCGAGGAGACCAGTGGATTGACGCCTGGTATGCCGGTTTTTGGGACTGGCTTACCTCTTTCTGTTGAATTAGCACCCGGTTTGATTGGCAGTATTTTTGACGGCATTCAACGCCCACTTCCAGTGATTGAACAAATTACTGGTTCATTTATTGGGCGTGGTTTTGGTGTAACTCCTCTGGACCGGAAAACACTCTGGTCATTTACTCCCCAGATGGAAATTGGAAAAAAGGTTACCGAAGGGGTTGTGATTGGGACTGTGCCAGAAACGGGTATGATCACGCATAAGATTATGATTCCGCGCGGTATCACAGGCACATTAACCTGGGTTGCACCTGCAGGAGAATGTACTATCGACGAGGTAATTGCCCGGGTTGAAACTGAACAGGGTGAAGAGCCGATCACCATGTTAAGGCGTTGCCCGGTGCGGATAGCGCGTTCCTTCAAAAATCGCAAAGAGAAGAACGAACCTTTACTAACAGGTCAACGCGTTTTAGACACCTTCTTCCCACTTGTCAAAGGCGGCTCTGCAATTATCCCAGGTGGCTTTGGAACCGGAAAAACAATCACACAACACCAGATTGCCAAATGGTCTGACGCCGATGTGGTCGTTTATATTGGTTGTGGCGAACGCGGCAATGAGATGACCGAAGTTTTGCAGGAGTTTCCAAGCCTGATTGACCCACGTTCGAAGCGACCTTTGATGGAACGCACCATCCTGATTGCAAACACCTCCAATATGCAAGTGGCAGCAAGAGACGCGAGCGTTTATACCGGCATCACCATCGCGGAGTATTACCGCGATATGGGATACCATGTCGCCTTGATGGCGGATTCTACCTCGCGTTGGGCAGAAGCCATGCGAGAAATTTCAGGCAGGCTTGAAGAGATGCCTGCCCAGGAAGGCTATCCCGCTTATCTCTCCTCTCGCCTGGCAGAGTTCTACGAACGGGCTGGATTGGTGGAAACATTTAATGGAGAAACAGGGTCTGTCAGCATCATTGGTGCGGTTTCACCTCCCGGTGGAGATTTTTCGGAACCTGTGACCCAACAGACGCGTCAATATACCCGCGTTTTTTGGGGATTGGATAAAAGCCTGGCTTCAGCGCGTCATTTTCCATCGGTCAATTGGTTAACTTCTTATAGTGAGTACTTGGATAATGTAACCGAATGGTGGCATACACAAACTCAAATGCCCTGGCGTGAACTTAGGGCAAAAGCTATGCAGATCCTTAATGAAGAAGGTCACCTCGATCAGATCGTGAAACTGGTCGGTCCTGACGCGTTACCCGATGAACAACGTGTCACCCTGGAAACTGCCCGCCTGCTGCGAGAGGCCTTTTTGCAGCAGAACGCGATGGATGAGATCGACACTTATTCCACGCCAATAAAACAGATAAAAATGCTGGATTTGATCCTCCACTTCCAGGCGCGAGCAGAGGCGGTTGTTTTACAAGGTGCGATTATTAGTGCGATTCAACAATTGCCCATTATCAATTCCCTTATCCGCATGAAAAGTACCGTACCCAATGAAGAACTTGAACGGTTGGACGAAATGCGTAAATCTTTGGATGACCAATTTGATCAATTGGAGTCAGTTTATCGATGAAAACGACTGAACGTAGCGCAGGTTTGTTAATCTCTGGTATCACAAGCGTGGAAGGACCTATCATCCGTGTTGAGGATACTGGTGTCGTCGCATATGATGAATTTGTTGAGATCATCGATCCCAACAATCAGACCCGGGTGGGCAGAGTGCTGGAAGTTGGCGACAATGTTGCCGTGATTGAAGTCTTTTCGGGTACAACTGGATTGACCACTGAAGGTACACGCGTAAGGTTCAGCGGAAGATCACTGCAAGTGCCTGTAAGCCGTGAAATGCTTGGGCGCATCTTCAATGGAATGGGAAAGCCCATTGACCACGGTCCTTTGCCGCTGGCGCATCATTTTGCGGATATCAACGGGCAGCCAATAAATCCAACAGCGAGGCTTTATCCCCGCGACTATATTCAGACCGGTATTTCCACCATAGACGCGATGAACACTTTGGTCATGGGTCAGAAGGTGCCAATCTTTTCTGGCAGCGGCATTCCACACGACCTGCTGGCCAGCCAAATTGTGCGCCAGGCGCGCATCGGCAGCCAGGCTGGGGTTTATGACGAACGTAATGAAAACTTTGCGATTGTCTTTGCTGGAATGGGCATCAAGCATGATGTAGCAGAAGCCTTTCGAAAAGCTTTTACCGAAAGTGGTGCACTTAACCGCGTGGCAATGTTCCTGAACCTGGCAGATGACCCGGTTGTGGAGCGACTTGTTACGCCAAAAATCGCCCTAACGCTGGCAGAGTACCTGGCATTTAAGTGCGACCAGCATGTGTTAGTGGTGATGACAGATATAACCAATTACTGCGAAGCCCTCAGGCAAATCTCCAATAAGCGCGGTGAAGTGCCCAGCAGAAAAGGCTATCCAGGATATATGTACAGCGACCTGGCAAACCTGTATGAACGTACCGGCAGGATGAAAGGAAGCAAAGGCTCAATCACCCAGCTTCCAATCCTGACCATGCCCAATGACGACATCACGCACCCTATCCCCGATATCACTGGATATATCACTGAGGGGCAGATTGTGCTGTCACGCAGTCTGACTGCCCAGGATATTTATCCGCCTGTCAGCGTACTTCCCTCACTCAGTCGGTTGATGAAAGATGGTATTGGAGAAGGAAAAACACGCGCTGATCACCCCGCGCTGACATCACAGCTCTACGCTGCCTACGCGCATGTTCAGGATGTTCGATCGTTGGCATCCGTTATCGGTGAGGAAGAGCTGTCATCAATTGACCAGAAATACTTTGAGTTTGGCAAAGCATTCGAAGAACAATTTGTCAACCAATCAGTCACAGACAACCGCTCCATCGAAGAAACACTCACAATTGCCTGGAGAATTCTATCCATTCTTCCAAAGACAGAATTGACCCGCATCAAAGAAAGCGATATTGAAAGATATTATGGCGCCGCTTAATATCGCCCCAACACGCAGTAATCTGCTCCAAATGCGCACAAAGCTGTCTTTTGCCAGGGAGGGTTACAGTATCCTGGACAAAAAGCGCGAAGTGCTAACCGGGGAATTACTCCGAATTGCGGGGGAAGCTGAAACTTTACACCAGCAAGCGCAAAGTTTACTTGAGACTGCATATGGCGCGCTGAAACTGGCACGTTTATCAATGGGCCAGGAAAGGATTGAGTGGGCGGCGATGGCAGTGACCCACTCAGTCGAAATAAACATTCTAGAGCGCGGCATGATGGGAGTGCCTATTCCGAAAGTGATTGCATACGGCGAGCCCCCTGCCATCTCATACAGTCTCGGCGATACCTCTGTTGCTCTTGACGAATCGAATAAGGCCTTTGAGAAAGTGCTTCAGATCATCCCCCGGCTGTCTGAATTATCCGTTTCGGTGTGGCGACTCACGCGCGAATTGATCAAAACACAAAGGCGAGTACATGCTTTGGAAAAAGTGTTTATTCCCCAGTACGAGGAAACTATCCTCTTCATCGAGAACACGCTTGAAGAGCAAGACAGGGAAGAAATTTTCACCCTCAAGTGGCTTAAGAGCCATCAATCCAAGTAGGCCTGAGACTCAATCCATGAAAAAAGTTGGACACCACCCATTTGATGGTGATTGCTTATGTCGACCAGATGAGGGGTAAAGTAATCGGGGAGAATTAATGCCCAAGATTCTCATCCTGATTCTGACAGATTGGTTCTCCCTGGCACACTCATCACGAAAAGTGTAGATCGACATTTTTCAGCCAGACCCAACGGCTAAACTCCTTCAGCAAACATTATCTTTTCCTATGTTGCCGCAACCTGTTAATCCCAAGTTTTTTTACACGACAGTATTTTCCTGAAACATCCCACGATATACTCACACTTTTTTATAGTTTTTTCGCTAAATGGTATACTTGACAAAAGCGGGTTGAACCGTTTAATATGCTATTAATTGCACTTTGTTAACTGACAAAGGAAGGAATTTTAAACATGGCACAAAAAAAACCTCAGAGCTTGCTCTCTTCTTATCGGAAGAAGTCGCGCAGGAACAGCAGCAAAGCACTATTGCTGGTTCTGGTCGCGATCCTGATTATCGCCGGATTGGTGATCCTGGCTTTATGGGCTACCGGCAATCTTGGTGAAGGCGGACTGCATCTTTTTGCAACCGATACCCCGACCCCAACCATGACCCTGACCCCCACCCCAGTCACCCCGACCAACACAGCAACAGTGACGCCGACCATTACCGAAACGCCGACTCCATCGCTGACCCCAACGCTGGATGGACCGTTCGACTATGTGGTACAGGAAGACGATTACTACTGCGCAACCATCGCCGAGAAGTTTGACGCGGACCTGGAAGTGTTGTTGATGATTAACAACTTCACCAGTGGCACCTGCTATATTAAAGCCGGCGACATCATCAAAGTGCCAGCTCCCTGGCAGAGGATGCCTACTTCCACCTCAGTGCCAACCGAAATTCGCCCGGGCACGCTCGTTGATTATCTCGTTGAAGCCGGCGCCACCCTCGATTCGGTTGCGGTTTTCTTCCGCTCCACTCCGGACCGGATTATCTCCGAAACCAACCGCTATCGTACCGCCAATGGCATTACCCCGCTTTTGAGCACCACGACACCGCTCTATATCGGCGAGCTGCTAAAGGTGCCGGTGAACATTGCCACGCCCATCCCTTCGGCGACGCCTACACGCACAATGACGCCGTCCCCCACTCCGTAAATTTTGACGCACAAAAAAACTCCCACAGGAATGTGGGAGTTTTTTTATTTCGGTCTGCTTTCGCTTTTTTTTAGCCACTGCAATCTAAAAATCTCTTCGCGATCCTGTTCTTCGAGAGTTTCTTCGATGAGCCGGATCGTTTCATCGCAATCGTGAATAGTAATTTTCGAAAGCGCGTTTACAATCCGTCATCCGAGTCGCAGGACTCAAGATCCGGATATTTACCGGTGGCTTTAATCGTCGCGAATTCATCTTCCAGGAAGAAGTTCATAAGGAATCGCAGCAGGATGATGATGATGAGGAACATCAGGTCCGATGACGATGGCGAAATTGCCAGGCGTAAAATATCGGAGGCAACCGCGAATTCCAAAGCCAGGCTGAGCCGATGTCCCAGGCGAAGTCTTAACCGCTCTGAGGAACGGAGCTTCTTTGAGTAGGTCTTGTCAACCAATCCCCTAAAGAAGTTGGAGATAACTTGCACGGCAGAAACAGACACAATCAAGGTAGCTGCCACTTCACAAACCAGAATTGCATAACCCACAAATTTTTCAAGCAAATGCTCGTGCGGGATATTAATGGAGGACTCTGTTGTCGGGTTGGTGCGAATCAGGAAAAGTAAAAGGATTATGGCAACAATTAATATAATAGGCGGCAGCCAGTGACCAAGACTTGTGTGGGGGTTGTTCTCTTTTGTTTTTTGAATCGTATTTGTTTCATCCATGGCAGTTTTTCTCTTTGTCAATTTTTTAGGGTTACCAATTTGTTGGTGTCGATCGCCGACTGGAACAAGGCGTCGATTACAACCATATTGTTTACAGCGTCAGAAAGCGGGAATCGAGCCAAGTCCTTGCTGATTGCCGTGTTGTAGAAATGTTCCAACATGCGTTTGTAGTCGTTTTCAGCCTTAAAGGTGATGCGGCGGCTGTCTTTTCCGGCGGCATTGAGCACGGCGTTGGTGCTTTCGCCGTTGGGGTTGAAGGGGTCTTCGATATGGATTGAGCCCGCGGAGCCGACTACGCGCAGGAATTGCGAACGTTCCGCGTTGAAAGACACCATGAACTGCCCGAACGTCTGGTCACCAAAGTCGAGTGTCGCTACAGTTTGCAAATCCACACCCGATTTGCTCATCTGGCAGATTGCCTGCACGCTGGAGGGTTCCCGCCCTACCAAAAGGCGCTGTATGTTGATGCAGTAACAGCCCAAATCGTACAACGCTCCACCGCCGAGGTCTGGGGCAAGGCGGATATCGTCTGGGTTGCTGAGGGTAAATGTGAACCCAGCCTGGATCAGGCGAATTTTGCCGATGGTTCCGGAACGCACAATTTCGCGGATTTTCTCAAAACGTTCGCTATGGCGGTACATAAATGCTTCCATCAGTACCACGGAATTTTCGAGGGCGGTGCTGACCATCAGTTGGGCTTCATCCGCGTCGAGGGCGAAGGGCTTTTCTACCAGGACGTGTTTGCCAGCCTGCATGGCTTTGATCGCCCATTTGGCGTGTTCGCTGTTTGGAAGAGGAAGGTATACCGCCTGGATGTTGTTGTCGGCGAGCAGCTCATCGTAACTGCCATAGGCACGCGGGATTTCAAATGGCGCGGCGAACTCCTGGGCGCGGGTCAGGTCGCGGCTGGCTACAGCAATGATGGGGTTATGTTTCATGCTCAGAAGAGCCGGAATAACTGCTTTTTCGGCTATCCTGGCAGTTCCAAGAATACCCCAGTTCAACTCAGGCTTTCGAAAGATGTTGCCCCCAACGGGCTTTGATGATAAGATATCCATATTACCTCAATTCTAAAGCTGTGCGATGGCATATGTTAACATTATATACCGTTTTCGTACAGTTTTTTAACCCTATAAAATGATTTAAAAAAAGGAGAATTATGCCTTCACAAGAAATTATCCAGAAATTGCAGGAAAAAATCCAATCACAAAGCGAAGCGATCGTCCGCTTTATGCGTGAAATTTGCGCGATCCCAAGCATGGATTCCAACATCGAGGCTGTTGGAAAGCGCATCGCCAGCGAGATGCAAACCCTTCATTTTGATGAGGTCCGCTTTGACAAAATGGGCAATATCATGGGACGCATCGGCAATGGCAGCAAGGTAATCGTTTTTGATTCACACATCGACACAGTCGGCATTGGTGATCCGCATGAATGGCAGTGGGATCCCTTTGAGGGCAAGGTGGAAGATGGCGTGCTCTATGCCCGCGGCGCTTGTGATGAGAAAAACTCGACGCCGGGCATGGTTTATGGGCTGGCTGCGGCGCGCGACCTGGGACTTTTGGACGGATGGACCGCCTATTATTTCGGAAACATGGAAGAATGGTGCGATGGAATTGCCCCGAACACCTTCGTGGAAGTCGACCCAAAAATCCGCCCCGATTTCGTCGTGATTGGCGAGCCAACCAAGATGAACGTGTATCGCGGGCACAAGGGACGCATTGAGCTAAAAGTCACTGCCAAGGGCGTTTCGGCGCATGCTGCCAGCAACCACGTTGGCATCAACGCCATCTATCTGCTGTTGCCGGTAATCGCGGGTATTCGCGACCTGGAACCAACGCTTGGTGATGACCCGTTCCTCGGGCACGGCAAGATTACCGTCTCGGACATGATCGTGAAGACCCCCAGCATTAACGCGGTTCCTGACGAAGCCGTGATTTATATCGACCGCCGAATGACTTTTGGGGAGAGCCAGGAAGAGGCGATCGCGCAGGTGGAAGCACTGATCCCGGAGGAAAGCAAGGATCGCGTTAAGGTGGAAGCGTTATTCTACGATGTGCCCTCCTATACCGGTTTTGTTTTCCCGGTGGACAAGTATTTCCCCGCGTGGGCAATCCCGGAAGACCACGCGCTGGTGCAGGCTGGGCTCGAAACCCGCCGTTTGCTTGGGCTGGAAGATGCCCCCGCGGGCAAATGGTCCTTCAGCACCAACGGCATTTATTGGGCTGGCAAGGCTGGCATTCCCTCGATTGGCTTTGGACCCGGAGACGAAGTTACGGCGCATACCGTGCACGACAGCGTCAAGCTGGACGATGTGGTCAAGGCGGCGGAGTTTTACGCGCTGGTTGCGAGCTTGATCAAGTAAGCTTTATTATTTGGTAGTTTAGTTGTAGGCCGGGTTGTTCTTATCAACCCGGCTTTTTTTTGGAGACCTTGCGGTCAAGATCCGTGCTCAGTCTGCCCATACGCGCTTTCTGCGCTGGGGTGCTTCGCAAGACCTCCACGATTGGAGGAACGATGCGTACAGATGGGATCTGGCCCAGCCACTATTGAATCCTGGCGTGTTATAATAACATTTAATCAGGACCATTAAAAATATCTACTTACCGGGGTGAATATTGGCCTTCATGCAAAATTTCATTATCCATACAGGAATAGCTGTATTATCGCTCACATCATTAGCTCTCCCTCAGGCGCAAACTCCTCAGGTGTGGGAACCTCTCGGTCCGCTTGGGCGAAACATCAGCGACTTCCAAGGGGATGCTGATGATCCCAATAAGATTTACGCGGTGGGTGGCAGCCACTTCTTCACAAGCTCTGACTTTGGAGTTTCATGGGATTATTACCAAGTGGGGGATGGAACGGAAATGTTGGATTCTCTCTTGAACGACCCAACAGATTCCAAAATTTTCTATTCTACGAGCTCATTCGAATCGTATAAAAGCATCGATTCCGGCTTATCCTGGTATTCCATCGGATCAGGTTTTATACAAATAGCGGCAGATCCTTTCACACCCGGCAAGCTATTTGCTGCCGACGGAGGGCTTTATGTGAGCACCGATTTTGGTGAGACCTGGGCTTTGTCAGCATATCCAACCCCCTACCCGATTTCAAGGGTTACTGTTGACCCAACCACCCCATCGGTAATCTACATCAGCGGAAATTCTGGCATAGACAAAAGTACGGACGGTGGCGAGAGCTGGACATCCATTTACGGTAATCTGACCAACCAGCGAATCATCAAACTACTTGTTAGCTCACAGGATTCGAATGCGATTTATGCAGTTTCATCCAATGACGAAGTGTATTTGACCCGCGATGGCGGTGCTCAATGGACAAAGGTGACAGGCCTCAATGTGTTTGCTGATGCTTTCGCGATGGATCCAAACGATTCCGCAACCATCTATTACGGGGAATCTTACAATGGCGTGTACCAAAGTAAAGATTGGGGACAGACCTGGAAAAAAATCACCCAGAACCTGCCAGCGATTTATCCCAAATCGATATATCCGCTGGGAGACCCCGAGAAGACCGTGTTTATTGGATTGTCCTCCGATGGCGTTTTCCACAAGAATGATAACGAAACCCTCTGGACGCCCTGTGGGTTATCGAGGACTGTAATCGGGGCCTTCGCGGTAGACCCTACCAACAGTGAAAGGATGTATCTCGCCAGGAATAAGGCCGGTATTTATAAAACCAGTGACGGCGGTAAACACTGGTCGCTGATCAACAACGGGTTGCCAGAATATTCGGCGTCCGGCCTGGCGATTGATCCGCTTAATCCTGATCTGATTTATCTTGGGTTATATGATAAAGGCTTGTTTCGAAGCACCGACCAGGGAGAAAATTGGAATAAAGTCGATATAAAATATAGGGATGACAAAATTTCTTCATTGATCATTGACCCCAGAAACTCTAACAGGATTTTCGGGATCCATGGCAACCAGTCTGTGTTACGCAGCCTTGATGGAGGGTCCACCTGGAGTTTGGTAGGAGACAATTTGTATGGAAAATACATGCTGAAACTTGATCCGTTTGATCCCAATACGCTCTATCTCACAAATAATGTTTTGCAAAAATCCGCAGATAACGGGGACACTTGGGAAACTATTAGCAACGGTATTCCTTCAACAGATCTTTATGGGGTTTTTCCAAGCCCTGCGCGAAGTGGTGAGTTATTTGTTACCACAGGGAATGGAAAGCTTTATAAGTCTGTCGACGGAGGACAAAACTGGTCAGCTCTACTGCTTGATAATCTCTTTTTATATGATCTGACTTTTGATTCTCGAATTTCTTCAATCATTTATGCAAGCGGCATAATAAACGAAGTCGCGGGCGTGTTCTATTCGAAAGATGGTGGCTCGAATTGGATTTTTTACGGTAATCCCGCCGTCTCAACATCTGGGCCGGAGAAACTATACATTAACGTTGGGCAAAATGAATTGATTGCTGCGAAAAGTTATGATGGTTATGGCGTTTACAGGACTGATTTACTGCCAATATTCGATTCGTTCTTACCAATCATATTCGGGGTAGATTAGGAGCTTGAAGAAATCATGAGATTTACTTGGTGTTTGTTTTGAATGATTCTCATGGGGAATCAATAGCGTGGAATCGTGGTAACAAAGCAACCCTCTATACGTTAATGATATTCACCATATTTGCCTTTTTTGGTGAAGTAAACTAATCAAAAGCTTTTCATAATGGGGTCGCAAGTCTCCACTATGGTTTTAAGCGTCATCGTGTAAAGACTTCCATTTTGGAGTTCAACATGAATTTGCCATTAAGTTTGGCATGATTTTGTTTTAGAGTCTGGCTTACTCCTCACGATTTGCGTGCGAGACATAGGAGCTGCTTTCTCAACCCCAATAAAACTATTAACATTCAATTTCTTGTAGTCAAAGCACAACTTGATAGGTATAATCAAGGAAAGATTCCTCAAGGAGAGATAGAATGCAAACCTTTTTACACGGACGTGATTTGATCGGCGATCTGGACTTTTCGAAAGAAGAAGTCGAAACTGTTTTGGATGTTGCCTGGGACCTCAAGCGCAAGCGCGCTCTGAACGAACCCCACCCTTACCTGCGCGATAAAGTGCTGGCAATGTTGTTCTTCTTCAGCAGCACCCGCACCCGCGGTTCTTTCGAAGCTGGCATGGCTCAGCTCGGCGGGCACGGCGCGTTCATCGAGAGCAAGACCACCCAGATTTCTCACGGTGACACCGCCAAGGAAATCGGCGAGATCTACGGGCGCTATTTCGACGGCATCGCCATCCGCCACTGCGACTGGGCGATTGGGAACTCCTATATCAATGAAGTAGCGAAGAACTGCCGTGTGCCTGTTCTGAACATGCAGTGCGATGTGTACCATCCCTTCCAATGCCTTGCTGATCTGATGACCATCATGGAGAAGAAAGGCCGCGATCTGAAGCGCAAGAAGATCGTCGTTTCGTGGGCATATGCCGCATCTTACCTAAAACCGATCTCCGTGCCCCAATCTCTGATCGTCCAGATGCCCCGCTTCGGGATGGACGTGACCCTTTCTTATCCCAAGGAATTTATGCTGATGCCCGAGATCGAGCAGCAGGCAGCGGATGAAGCCAAAAAATGGGGTACTTCCTTTGAGATCGTGCACGACATGGACGAGGGCATCAAGGACGCAGACGTGATCTACGCCAAGAGCTGGGGTCCGCTGTTGACCACCGATGACGCGGTGAAGGGGAAAGCACTGCAGGACTCGTATACCGATTGGATTATGGACCAGCGCCGTTTGGAGCTTGCCAAGAGCGATGCGATCTACATGCATCCACTCCCGGCTGACCGAAACATCGAAGTGACCGACGAAGTTATCGATGGACCCAATTCGGTTGTGTATGATGAAGCCGAGAATCGCCTGCACGCTCAAAAAGCCGTTATGGCTCTGACCATGGGGTAGGATTTGCCAGTTTGAACCGGAGCGGGAAGCGTGTGCTTCCCGCTCTTTTTTTAACTCCGCCCGGCTACTGAAGGGATGTTACTTGACGATCGTTTTCAGGCAGCTAATGGCGTATAGGGGGATATTGGCCATCCAGTCTTCTTCGCGGAAGTCGGATAGGGATGTGCGGATTACATATTTCGGTTTGTATTTGTCGGCTTACTCCCAGCCGTACCCACCTGGTGAACATGTTGGGACAAATACAGGGCTTCTGTCGTCATTTTGATCCTGACCACACTTTTACGTACGAGTTTTTGCGTAATACTACATTTTTACGTACGAGTTTATGCTCCACACCACATTTTTACGTACGTATTTATGCTTAACACAACACTTTTACGTACGTGTTTATGCTGCCGAAGATTGTCGGGGCGGATGTGACGCGGGAAGGATTGATGGGAAGATGCCCGTCTTCTGGTCAATTTTTCATGTAAAATACATAGATACATCCCGTTAAAGCTTTCCAGGAAGGAGGGA
>WPCI01002227.1_pt1 | contig 18323 bp, 16 predicted proteins | sample 5399871 | NCBI WGS metagenome assembly WPCI01 (sample SAMN12869469, study PRJNA574797) | sludge metagenome | isolation source: wastewater treatment of pH7 | place: China:Beijing | collected 2019-05-20 | reverse complement strand
GGAACGTCCCCGCCCAAATCCCCGCTGGACCCGGATACCAGGTTCGGTTCGCGGAAGAGGTCCGTCGGCGGGCTGACGTGCGAACTGCAGCGGTTGCGGTTATCAATGACCCGCTGCAGGCTGAGCAGATTCTGGCGAGTGGGCAGGCAGACGTTGTGCTCATCGGACGTGAGACGATGCGCGACCCGAACTTTGCATTGCGAGCAGCTCAGGCTTTGCGGTACGAGGTGGACTACGTCCCGCCGCAGTACAGGCGCGCATTTAGCTGATTCGGCACGAGAGCGTGCGCGAAACATAGGCCTCGGCGAGCGGACTCCTGCCGACACCTACAGTTTGGAACAAACTGACCGGGCATAGCGCAAATGTGCGGTTAGGGAATCCGGGCCAGAGGGTCTCCTCGCTTCGCAACTTTCTTGAGCACTTCGTCGAACTCAAGTTGACGCAGATGAGGGGAGGCGAGTTCGTGCCAGGTACGGGGTGCGGCGACGGTCGGCCTCTGCCTCCCGCGGAGTGAGTACGGAGCCACGGTGGTTTTAGACGGGCTGTTCTGGCTCCAATCGACGAAGACTTTTCCCCGTCGAAGAGACTTCTTCATGGAACTCGTGACCTGTTCGGGATGTTCGTCCTCAAGAGACTGAGCAAGGTCGCGAGCAAGGGCGACTGACTGCTCGGAAGTGAGATTGCCGTCGAGTGGGGCATACAGGTGAATGCCTTTGCTCCCACTTGTTACGGGAACTGATTCGAGTCCAAGTTTGCGAAGTCTTCCGCGGATCATGAATGCAACGGCGGCGCAGTCTCTGAGAGTAACGCCTTCGCCTGGGTCCAGGTCGAAAACCATGCGATCTGGATTCATTGGCTTTCCCTTGGCGCTGAAACGCCACTGTGGAACGTGAATCTCTAACGCGGCGAGTTGGGCTAGCCAGATCAGGGTTGCCTCGTCATTAACCAGTGGATATGTGTTGACGTGGTCCTTGTGCTGAATGTCGGCGGTCTGAACCCAGTCGGGGACCGATCCGCCGAGATTCTTCTGGAAAAACGACTCGCCTTTTCCATCCTCGCCGACCCCACCCGGCCACCGTTTACGGGTTGCGGCACGATCTTGGCAGTAGGGCAACATCACGTCGGATATGGATCGGTAGTAGTCGATGACATCTTGTTTCGTGGTGCCACTTGAGGGGTAGAAAATCTTGTCTGGATGCGTAACCCGGACGGAGTATCCGCCTGACTCAATGAACTGCTCATCTTTGACCATGTCCTAATGGTGACCCAGGAAACTCGCAAAGGGTAGAGCCCAGCGACTTTGGTTACTCGGACTCCACCATCCAGGCTGGTTCGTTGTCCGAGCCGCTTAAGTGGTCGTACACCGCATCACGCAGACCTCGAAGTTGGAGGGCTATCTGCCGACCTCCGTCTGTTAGCCCATAGATTGGACGTTCATTTGCGTCGAGATCACGGGTGACAAAGTCGTCGCTTATAAGCGTGGTAAGCGTCTGCGATAGCATGCGTTCGTTGGAGCCGCCTATTGCCCGGTGCAAGTCCCCGAAGCGGCTATTACCATCGTCTAGAGAGATGAGGACGAGCGGTGCCCAGCGGCCAGTAACGTCCCGCAACAACCTTCGAGACGGGCACTTGGACTCAAAAACATCCGGAGCAACCCCCGCCTTTTCCACCGCCTGATCCATTGATGCTCATCCTTCCCAGTTCGCTTGCGGCGCTTGACACTTTTACTCAGTCTAGCTTACCGTTAGTAAGCGCTTACGAATAGTAAGTATTCTTTGGTGTTAGCCGAAAGGACACGTCATGAAGATCGCCTTTACAGGTGCTACTGGTCAGCTGGGAAATCTCGTTGCTGCAGCTCTATTGGAGAGGACCGGTGCCGAGAACCTCGTCGCGCTGGCTCGCAATCCTGAGAAGGCCGCCGATCTGGCTGAGAAGGGTATCGAGGTGCGCGAGTTCGACTATGACCGTTCTGAGACTTTGGTGCCCGCGTTAGGTGGGGTTGACCGGCTACTTCTGATTTCTGGCAATGCCATTGGACAGAGGGTTCCTCAACATCGAGCAGTAATCGAGGCTGCCGCAGATGCCGGAGTTGGCTTCGTTGCGTACACCAGCTTCCTGCACGCGGACGCGGCCAGAATCATCGCTGTGGCACCGGAACATCAAGAAACTGAGCGGTTGCTTGTGGATGCTCCGTTCACTGTGGCTCTGTTGCGTAATGGTTGGTACACGGAGAACTTCGAAGATCTGGTCAGGCAGGCCGCAGTGAGCGGAGTTCTGCTGGGAAGTGCCGGAGAAGGGCGAATCGCTTCTGCCTCGCGTAAAGACTATGCCGAAGCCGCGGCGGCAGTGCTGACAGCTGACGAGGCCAAAGATGCGGCTTACGAGCTATCTGGCGATGAGCCTTGGACCCTAGCGGACCTTGCTACGTTGATAAGTGAAAGGACCGGTGGACCGGTCGAATCAAGGAACGTCTCATCGGAAGAACATCGCCACATTCTGCTCAATGCGGGTGTTCCTGCCGCGGCCGTTGGTTTTCTTGTCTCCACCGACCAGGCCATCGCGGTTGGCGAGCTTGATGACCGATCTCCGGGGGACCTCTCTCGCCTTATAGGGCGCCCAACTACGCCACTTTCGGAGGTTGTGCCGGCCTGGCTCGACTGAGGCGGTTGCAAATCGCACCCGGAGTACGAGGAGACGAGCAAGATCGAGGTGGGTGAGCGATCTGCGACGTCTCGGCGGCCGGGTCGAACGATTCCCGCGGAGGCGGCTTTATCGACGATTCCTTGACCGTTCGTTGCCGTCGGTCTCAACTTCGCCTGGGAATGGCTCTACGTGGTAACGGGTATAGCCGGGGGAGGAGACGTCCAGTCCCGGGTGAATCTCGTCCGGGCCCTGGCAGACTGCGTCATCCTCGTCGTCGGTATCCTCTGCCTGCTGTTCGACCTGGTCTACATCGCCCTATTGGTCCGTGACCGCCGTGAGCAGAATGAAGCGATAAGTCGTTAGTTTCGAATCAGTTTCCCATATGGTCATTGGCCAGTCAGGGGAAGTGAACTGGTCTTCACTAGTGGGCCGCTCCGGTCCCTGCTACAACCGGGCTCCAGCCTTTGTTCAGTAGCGACTGCAGTGCGGTTGCTTCGCTGATATCGACTGCCTTGGATGCGGTCAGTAGCGTGAGTGCGCCCTCCTTGGCGAGTTCCTGAAGTCGTAGGTATCCATCGGCCTGTTCGCCGGAGGATAGCTCATCCTTGTATTGCTTCTGGAACTCTTCGAACTTCGCGGGATCATGCCCGTACCATTTGCGGAGTTCGGTAGAGGGAGCCACCTCCTTGTCCCAAAGCGTTAGTTGAGCGCGTTCCTTGCTGATGCCCCTCGGCCACAGTCGGTCAACAAGAACGCGCGCACCGTCATCGGGTGAGGCTTCCTCGTAAACGCGTTTGACTTGAACATTGCGAACCATGGCAGTCCTCCTGAGGTCGGATCTCCAGAATAGTCTCTGCTTGCGCTGTGAAGAGGAAGACTGTCCTGATGAGGCAGTGCTCGGTGGTCCACCGACGATTGCCTACATTTATGGTCACAAAGCAAGCACGGGCTGTTATTGCCTAAATAAATGGTCGAAAGGTTCCTACTTGTCAAAAGCGCTGTTAGCCGTTTGTAGCTTTGCTCCTGGTTTGTTGACGCGGTAATCTTCTGGAGTTGCCCCCGTAGCTCAGTGGATAGAGCACCAGACTTCTAATCTGATGGTCGCGCGTTCGAATCGCGCCGGGGGCGCTCTGCTCGTAGGCTCATATCAGGAACCTAAGAAGTTCCGAGTCCGCGTCTAGTTGCTCGATCTGCAGGTCCGAAGTGTCCATCCGCTCTAGTAGTCCGGCAAGATCCTCCCTCGCGTGAATGTCGATTCCGACCAACGCCGGCCCTGTTTCACGGTTGTTCTTCTTCATGTACTCGAAGTAGAGGATGTCGTCATCCGGACCCAGGATTCCGTCGAGGAACTCACGCAGGGCACCGGGTCGTTGCGGGAACGACACTAGGAAATAGTGGCGCAGTCCCTGATAAACCAGGGAGCGTTCCTGGACTTCTGCGTAACGTGACAGATCGTTGTTCCCGCCCGAAATCAGGGCGACTGTTGTTCCCTGCAACTCCAGTTCCGGCAATTCTCCGTTCGCGACCATTGCCACGGCGGCGGGGGCAAGCGCTCCAGCAGGTTCCGTGATGATCCCATCCGTGTGATAGAGCTCAAGCATCTCCCTCGCGACCGCGCCCTCGGGGATGAGGACAACCTGGTCCACCAGTTCCTTGATTACCCGGTAGGTCGTGTCACCGGCGCGTTTCACGGCAGTGCCGTCAACAAACGCGTCGATGGATTCGAGCGTGGTTGGTCCGCCCTCCTTCAACGCCGTGTACATGGACGAAGCTCCGGATGGCTCGGCGCCAATCACCCTCACGTTCGGCCGATTGTGCTTGAACCAGGTGGCGATCCCAGAGATCAGGCCGCCGCCCCCAATCGGAACGATCACCGTGCCTAGGTCCGATCCCAGCTGGTTTGAAATCTCCTTGGCGATCGATCCCTGTCCCGCAATCACCTCCGGGTCATCGAATGGGTGCACGTAGATGGACGAGGTCTCATCCGCAAACTTCTCGGCTTCGATCTGTGCTTCGTCAAATGCACCGTCAACGAACACCATCTTCACCCAGTCGCCTCCCAGACTTGCAATCCGGTCGCGCTTTTGACGGGGAGTGGACGAGGGGAGGTAGATGGTGCCGTGGATGCTCAGTTCCGAGCAGGCGAGGGCCACCCCCTGTGCGTGGTTGCCAGCGGAAGCACAGACGACGCCTCTTCCTCGTTCTGCCTCAGTTAGCCGAGCGATGCGGTTGTAGGCCCCCCGCATCTTGAATGAGCGGCACCGTTGCAGGTCCTCTCTCTTCACCATAACTGGGACTCCAACCGCGTCTGTCAGTCGCTCAACGGGTTGCATCGGGGTAATTCGTGCTACCCCGTCCAGCGTTCGCGCAGCGTCCTCGATTTGGTCGGCGGTTACCGGAAGGGTCGAGAACGGCAGCTTGGGAGCGGTAGTGGTCTGCGAAGAGTCTGAAGATCGTGTCACGGGCCTCAGTCTAGGTCCCGGAGGCGATTTTCGTGGTGCCGTCAACGTATTCTGGATGAGTGAATGACATGATTCCCCCTGATCGCGCAAACAAAACACCCCTGGTTTGGGTTGACTGTGAGATGACCGGACTGGACCCGGCAGTTGACGAACTGGTTGAAGTTGCGGTCATAGTGACTGACTCGATGCTTCATCCGCTCGCGGAGGGAATCGATATTCTCATCAAGCCGAGCGATGAGGCGCTTGAGCAGATGACCGACTTCGTGCGTGAGATGCACACCAGTTCTGGATTGCTTGACCAACTCGCCGACGGCGTGAGCTTAGAAGAGGCTGAAAAGCAGGTCCTTGAGTACATTAAATCGGTTGTCCCTAACCCCGGGATCGCGCCTCTGGCTGGGAACTCGATTGGGCAGGATCAGCGTTTCTTGCGTGCATACATGCCTAACGTGACGGATCACTTGCACTACCGAATAATTGATGTCTCCACCATTAAGGAACTCGCCAAGCGCTGGTACCCCAGGGTCTACGTCTGTGCCCCGGACAAAAACGGTGGTCACAGGGCGCTTGCCGACATCCAGGATTCGATCGTTGAGCTGGAGTACTACCGACGGGCGCTGTTCCCCGAAGAACTCAACCCCGAGTCCGGCTTCTATCACCAGCTGGCGGCCGACGTGGTTGAGGAAGCGAAGAAGAACTTCGCAGAGTTTGAATAGCTCTTAAATAGCCTGTTTCCAACGTCATTTTCGGGTCCCTGTTCACAGGGGCCCGTTTTGGCGCTTATGCACAGACCACCAAACTAGTTAGAGCGCACCAGCGGATTTCCTGAGAACTTAGGTACGGCGAGGGCTATCGCCCCTGAGTTGAAAGGAAAACAGAATGAGCGTTCAAGATCTGATGATCCTACGAGGACGTGCGGCAAGCGATGTGGCACTGCACCGTAGCGACGAACCTGAAGCGAAGACCTTCGGCAGGTTTCGCATGGCCGTTCCCAGATCACGCCGAAAAGACGACGGCCAGTGGGAAGAGATCGAACCGCAGTGGTACACCATCAAGATGTGGGGAGTATTGGCGGAGCACGTGAACCTTTCGCTTCGTCGCGGTGCCCCGGTTCTGGTCGTGGGTCGCCCGGTCGCCCAGGCCTGGATCAATCGTGTCGGTGAGGCTCAAGCCGACTTGGTGATCCACGCCGTGTCGGTAGGGCACGACATGGTTTTCGGGATCTCCTCGTTCTCCAGGCTCCGCAGACAGACGCCGGAACTGGAAAGGATGAACGAGGGCGCCGAGGATGCGCCCGAGAACGCCGCGGAAGGTGCGTCGGAGGATGCCGAGCAGAGCGCCCAGGAAAGTGAGCAGGACAGTGAACGGCGTCTGGTCGAGGAATCCGCTCCCGGGTCAGGCTTTGATGCTGGAAATCTAGCTAGCGCCGAAGTAGACCACCCGATTGAAGAGGACGAGGACGACGGGGAGCTTGAAGATGACGAGATCGCCGCATAGTCGGTCTATTTAGTGATCCTTCTATGTCTGTCAACTGGTGTTTTGGGTGAGTGTAGCTAGTCATCAGCGCCGACGAGGTTGCGCTCGCGGCCCCAGTTGCCCACTTAGTGAGGCGACTGACTCGCTTCGGGCTTAGAACAGGCCGAACCTCCGTCTAGCATGGATAACAGCTATTCCGCACCCAACTGAGATACGGAGAATCGTGGCTGAGTACATTTACTCGATGGTCCGTGCCCGCAAGGCACACGGCGACAAGGTCATCCTGGATGACGTGACGATGGCGTTCCTCCCCGGAGCCAAGATCGGCATGGTCGGTCCTAACGGAGCCGGCAAGTCCTCGATCTTGAAGATCATGGCTGGATTGGATGAGCCCTCGAATGGCGAGGCCCGTCTGACTCCTGGTTTCACCGTCGGAATCTTGGAGCAAGAGCCGAAACTCAACGAGTCGAAGACTGTCCTCGAAAACGTTCAAGAGGGCGTTCAGGGCACCGTTGACAAGCTTGCTCGATACAACGAGATCTCTGAGTTGATGGCTGATCCGGACGCTGACTTCGACAAGCTATTGGCTGAGATGGGTGATTTACAGACCCAGATCGACGCCGTGAACGGGTGGGACCTGGACTCACAACTGGCTCAGGCCATGGATGCGTTGCGCTGCCCTCCAGGGGATGAACAGGTGAGCGTGCTCTCCGGCGGTGAGCGCCGCCGTGTGGCTCTGTGCAAGCTACTGCTTGAGCAGCCCGACCTTCTGCTACTTGACGAGCCCACCAACCACCTGGATGCGGAGTCAGTACTCTGGCTTGAGCAGCACCTGAAGAGCTACCCGGGTGCCGTCATTGCAGTCACCCACGATCGCTACTTCCTGGATCACGTTGCCGAGTGGATTGCCGAGGTTGACCGTGGTCGCCTCTATCCGTACGAGGGAAACTACACCACCTACCTTGAGGAAAAGCAGCGCCGCCTGCAGATTCAGGGGAAGAAAGATCAGAAGCTGGCCAAGCGCCTGAAAGACGAACTCGACTGGGTTCGTACCAGTGCCAAGGGTCGTCAGGCCAAACAGAAGGCCCGTCTTGAACGGTATGAGGAGATGGCGGCGGAAGCCGAACGTACTCGAAAGATGGACTTTGAGGACATCCAGATTCCTCCTGGGCCCAGGCTGGGGAGTGTTGTCATTGAGGCCGATAGCCTCAAGAAGGGCTTTGGCGATCGCGTCCTTATCGAGGACCTCAGCTTCTCACTTCCCCCTAACGGGATCGTTGGCGTTATTGGACCAAACGGTGTTGGAAAAACGACTCTTTTCAAGACCATTGTTGGCCTGGAGCCGCTGGATGACGGAGAGCTCAACATAGGCGAGACCGTCAAGATCTCCTACGTCGACCAGAACCGCGCGGGTATCGATCCTGACAAGCCGCTCTGGGAAGTCGTCTCCGATGGACTTGACTACATCCAGGTCGGAAACGTTGAAATGCCATCGCGTGCTTACATCTCGGCCTTCGGCTTCAAAGGGGCCGATCAGCAGAAGCCTGCGGGTGTTCTCTCCGGTGGTGAGCGTAACCGCCTCAACCTTGCCCTGACCCTGAAGCAGGGTGGAAACCTTCTGCTACTTGACGAACCGACCAACGACTTGGATGTCGAGACTCTAGGTTCGCTTGAGAAAGCCCTCGAAGAGTTCCCCGGTTGTGCAGTGGTCGTCACCCACGACCGCTGGTTCCTTGACCGCGTCGCCACGCACATCCTGGCGTGGGAGGGCACGGATGAGGACCCGGCTCAGTGGTATTGGTTCGAGGGTAATTTTGAGGCGTACGAGAAGAACAAGATCGAACGCCTAGGTGCGGAGGCAGCACGCCCGAAGAGCGCCACCCACAGGCGACTAACCCGCGACTAGGGATTTAGGAGACACACCCTAGCTGAAGGTCCAGCTTCCGCTTGCTTGCTGGTCGCCCATGGGCATCCGAACCATGCCCTCTTGCGATGCAGAAGCGACCATACGCCCGTCGCGGGAGTAGATTCGCACGTCGGATTTTGCGCGTGAGTTGCCAACGGAGCTTGATTGACCCGCAAAGAGCAACCATTCGTTAATGTCCACATCACGGTGGAACCACATCGAGTGATCCAGCGACGCTAGTGACATCCCCTGAGCCGACCAGTGGAGTCCGACGGAACGCAGACTGGGCTCCAGCATTACCTGGTCCACCACGTACGCCAGTAACGCGCGCTGAACCACCTGAGGAGTATCGGCCGGAACTTCGGCTCGTGGCTTCATCCAAAGTTGTTGCGTGGGTGAAGCTTCAGGTGCCGCACCCACATAGAGCGACTTCTGCACATGACGCACGTCGAACGCGGCTGTCTTTCCGAGGAACTTCGCGACCGGGTGATCCATGGTGCGAAACAACTCCAGCGCCGAATCAACCTCTTCAGGCGGTGGAACGTTCGGTGGGTCCACTTGAGCGTCAACCCCACCCTCGTTCGCTTGAAATGAGGTGGTCATCGTGAGGATCTCTCGCTCGTCCTGCCAAGCAGTGACGGAACGGGCCGAGAACGACCGGCCATCGCGTAGCCGGGTGACATCAAAACGAAGTTTCTCTTCTGGGTCTCCACCGCGCAGGAAGTAGGCATGCAGCGAATGGGGGAGACGTGCCGGATCCTCCACGGTTGCCGCCGCTGCTAGCAGTCCCTGTGCGATTACCTGCCCTCCGTAGATACGACGGATCTGCGGGAGTGAGTCGCCTTCGAAAGAGTCTGCGTTGAGCGCCGTCTCCTCAATCGCGGCCTCCGAAGTAATAAGCCCACGTGCGATTGCTGCTCGGTACTCATCAGCGAGATTGAGGGAATCAGCGACTTTGCGCAACTGTAAGATCCGCATGACGGACGCAACGGGTTCTTCGTGAATCTCAGGGACGTGAATGGGCTTAGGCATGTAATCCATTGTCTAGCCTGAGGCCGGTGCTCCGGGCGCGAGGTTTGCCACTCGATAGCGGTATTCTCTAATGGCGTACAGGTGGCGCGGGTTCAGAGTGCGTGGGGGAGATCATGGGTGAAGAGGCAGTAGGGCACGGCTCCAGAGCGCAGATGGACATCGACGCCCTGCGGCACCTCGCGGGACTGAATCGTGTCGCGACCTCGTACTACGGATTCACGGGCGAACTCTTGCAGGTTTCTGAAGAATCGCTGTTGCGCGTCCTCCAGTCCATGGGCCTGCCGGTATGGCCCGGCTGTTCGAACGAAGCCATATACAGGGCGATTGAGCACGCCGAGAGCCTTCCCTGGATGCGAACCCTCCCTGTTTGCACGGTGGTGCGAGAAGGGCAGGAAGCAGACATCTACGTCCACGTTGATGATGGCCAACAGGTCGACGTTTGGTATGTTCTTGAAGATGGAACCGGAGGTGACCTGGTCCAGAAGGACAACTATGTTCCGCCGCAGATGGTCGATGGCATTCTGCGTGGGCGGGCCACGTTCCAGATTCCGGCGGACCTTCCTCTGGGATACCACCGCGTCTACGCGCGGGTCGAGGGTCGCGAGCCGGTCTCGGCACACCTCTATGTCGTTCCGAGCCGTGTCGATCCGTCAGTGCTGTCCGGCGATCAGCGCTACTGGGGGGTCAACGTCCAGGCATATTCGGTCATGTCGCGAAACTCCTGGGGAGTAGGCGACTCTGCAGACCTGTCGAACCTGATTGCGGTGTGTGCGGAAGAGGGTGCCGACTTCATCCTTATCAACCCCCTGCATGCTTCAGAGACGGCGACACCGATCGATAACTCACCCTATCGTCCTGTTTCGAGGCGATGGCTCAATGCGATGTACATCCGGCCGGAGGATGTCCCAGAGTACGCTCGACTGTCCGAATATAAGCGAAAGAGGATCGCCGAGCTACGCGAAACCGTATCAAACCAGGACCGGGACGCGCGGCTAAAGCGCGATGACACCTGGCAGGCAAAAGATCAGGCTCTTCGATGGATATTCGAGGTTCCGAGGTCGATGCACCGAAGCGCAGAGTTCAACGCGTTCTGCGTTAGGGGCGGCTCAGACCTCTACCGTCACGCGCTTTGGTCAGCCATCGCAGACGTCTTGGAAACCAGCGAGTTACCCGAGGAGTATCGAAGCGCCGCGACTGAAGAATCCCGAGAGTTTGGCGAGGAGCACGCGGAGCTGGTGCATTACTACCAGTGGCTGCAGTGGATTGCCGCCGAGCAACTACAGGAGCCAAACCGGGTTGCCCACCGCATTGGGATGCCGATTGGGGTAATGGCTGATCTGGCCGTCGGAACGCACCCTTCCGGTTCGGACTACTGGTCCTCACCCCAGCTTTTTGCCCCTGGAATGTACGTTGGCGCTCCGCCGGACATGTATGCGCAAAAGGGCCAGTCATGGACCCAGCCTCCGTGGATTCCGGCCCGCCTGGAAGAGGAAGGATACGAACCTTTCAAGCAGGTGATCCGTTCTGCTCTGCAATTGGCGGACGCACTCCGAATCGATCACATCCTGGGACTATTCCGGCTTTGGTGGCTTCCCGCAGACGGCAGCCCCGCTGATGGAACGTACGTTTATTTTGACCACGAGGCCATGGTGGGCATTTTGCTGCTGGAAGCGCAGCGCCGTGACGCCGTTCTCATCGGGGAGGATTTGGGAACCGTGGAACCGTGGGTGCGACACTACCTGGCTGAACGAGGGGTCCTCGGGACTTCAGTGTTCTGGTTCGAAATGGATGATCTAGGGATGCCGATCCACACAAACAGCTACAGGCGCGATGTTCTGGCGACGGTGAACACGCACGATCTTCCTCCTACCGCCGGGTACCTGGACGGGGTTCAGACGACTATTCGTAGCGACCTGGACCTGCTGGTTGATCCGGTGGAACTGGTGAGGGAGCGAGACCGGGCGGAGCAAGAGAAGACCATTGCACGCCTGACCGAGTATGGTCTGCTTCCAGCGGATCCGACGAAGCAACAGATCATTGAGGCACTTCACCAGTATGTTTCCAGAACTCCCTCACGCCTGGTTGCCGCGGCCCTGGTCGATGAGGTGGGCGAGGAGCGTCCCCAGAATTTCCCCGGCACTGAACACGAGTATCCGAACTGGAGGGTGCCGCTCGGCGACGGGGAGGGGAACCGAGTTTGGCTGGAAGACCTGGGTAAGTGGGCGACCAGTGAAGAGGGCGAGGGAGTTTTCGCTGTGATGCGCAACGAGTTTGGGCGTGGAAAACGAGAAATCCTCAGCTAGACCCGGACCGAATGGTCGACTGGCCTAACCGAGGACTTCGGTTCGTTATGGGACCCCTAGGTGACTAGATGATCTCGTTGATCTTCGTTGCCAGATCGTCTGCGATCGGACCAACTACAACCTGCACGGACCCGCCTACCTGGACAACCCCGAAGGCCCCAGCCTTAGAGAGGACTTCTTGATCCACCAGATTCGGGTCGAGCACATCGACGCGAAGTCGGGTTATGCAAGGTTCGATTTCAGAGACGTTCGCCTTGCCACCTAGGCCGGTCAGTATCTCTTCAGCTTGAGACATTTGTAAGACCCCGCTCACTTAGCTCGCGGCCAGGGGTACTTCTTCCCGGACCGTTTCGTTCAAGGTATCACCGAGCGGAGTCAAGATCGCCAAGGTGTGAGCGGCTCCCCAGTAAATCTGAGGAGCCGCTGGTCACACTTTCGGTGTGGGTAGAACTTACGTCTGATACAGGACAAACTCAGCCGAGTTCGTCGACCTTTTGTGCTACAAGCATGCGCTCGCAGTCGGAACGTGACTCAGCAACTAGACGGCGAAGAGACTCGGGTCGCTCCGAGTGATCAGCAAGCCAATGCTGTGCCCTACCCACTATGTCCGCGTCGGGGACGTATCCCGTCAGCAGGTCGGGGAACATGATGGTCACAAGGCGCGAGGCAATGTGGAAGGTGTGCTCGTCCCAAGTCCTCGCCAGCTGATCAAAGAAGAGTTCGATGTAGCGCTGGTACTCAAGTGGCTTGGTGCGAGAGTGCGACCAGAAGCCTTGAGCCATCGACCAGCGGGTGTCATTCGGGATCTCGACATCGTGCATGATGGCCTGCCAAGTCTTCTCACGGACCGAATCAGAATCGATGGTCGCACGAGCGCGAGCAGCGTTCTGGTCGCCAGTAAGTGAAGAGTCTTCGACCTGTTGCCCGGCAATTTCCTCCTCGCCCAGGCGTCCCGCTCGTACCAGTGCGAACAGCAGATCCCAGCGAAGATCCAGACTCATCTCCAGACCATCAAGAGCTTCCGTTCCCTGGTACAGCGATTCGACGAAGTCGTACTGCTCCGCGCTAACTGCACGCCTGGACAGGGATTGCACCAGCATCTTCTGGGCGTCTGATCCGGGCTCAGCGTCCCTAGTGAGTTCGAGGATTCGGGACGCGACCGACTCCATCCGATTGCCGCGATTCGCCGGTGCAACAAAGGAGCTCACTGCCTCGTCTATCTGACGAAGTATCTGGGAACGAGCCGAAGCGGAATCCTCAACTTTTAGGTCTTCGAGCGCAAGGTCTAGGAACTCGCTCGCCGGCATTTCACCGTCGCGGGTCATGTCCCACGCGGCCGCGATCAGAATCCGTCGAGTAAGGGCATCCGGGAACTTCGCGATGTTGCGGGTTACGAAGCCCAGGGATTCTTTGTCCAGCCTGATCTTGGCGTATGCCAGATCTTGGTCGTTCACCAGGATGAGATCTGGACGTGGCTTGCCCAGCGCTCCTGCAACCGGGGTGCGTTCGCCCTCCACGTCCATCGCTTCACTGAACACCTGGTGAACCTTGTCATCCTCGCCGAGTGAGTATCCTGCGACGACAAGTGCATGGGGCCGCAGCGATGCTCCGGGGGTGAAGACCTCTTGGACCACGTCGAGACCGGTAACGACGTCGTACTCGTCCACTGTGACCTCGGGGCGAAGCAGCGTGACGCCAGCTTCCTCGACCCAAACCTTGGTCCAGTGTTCCATGTCGCGTCCGGAAGCGGCCTCAAGCTCGGAGAGAAGATCCTCAAGAGTGGCGTTGGCGTACGCGTGCTTTGTCAGGTAGGCGTTTAGGCCCTTGAAGAAGTTCTCCCGGCCAACGTACGCAACCATCTGGCGAAGAACGGACGCACCTTTGGCATAGGTGATGCCGTCAAAATTGACCTCAACATCCTCAAGGTCGCGGATTTGAGCCTTGACCGGGTGAGTGGAGGGCTTCTGGTCCTGCGCTAAGCCCCAATCCTTGCGGTTCATGAAGCCAACCCACGCGTCCGACCAGCGAGTGGCCTCTGCGGTGGCGAGGTGTGCCATGAACTCGGCAAAGGACTCATTCAGCCACAGGTCGTCCCACCACTTCATGGTCACCAGGTCACCGAACCACATGTGCGCCAGTTCGTGAAGGATGGTGTTGGTCCGACTCTCAAGTTCCCAGTCCGTGGGCTGCGAACGGAAAATGTACTGGTCGCGGAAGGTAACACACCCCGCATTCTCCATTGCCCCCGCGTTGTATTCAGGGACAAAGACCTGATCGTACTTTGTGAAGGGGTAGGGGATGCCGTACGAGTTCTCAAAGAAGTCGAACCCCTGCTCGGTGATCTCCATGATCAGGTCGGCGTCTAGATGTTCCGCGAGAGAGGCTCGGCAATAGACCCCGAGGTCGATCTCGCGTCCATCAATAGAGCGGATGACCCCTGTTTTTCCCTCGTACGGTCCCGCAATGATCGCAGTGATGTACGTGGAGATGCGTTCGGTTGGGGCGAAACGGAACGTTGCGAAGTCACCCTCAATCTTCGGGGTCGGGGTGGGAGAGACCGAGAGGACGGTCCAGTCCTTCGGAACCTTGACGGTGAAAGTGAAGGTCGCCTTGAGGTCAGGTTGCTCGAAGGTCGGGTAGACGCGACGGGCATCTGGTACCTCGAACTGTGAATATAGGTAGACCTTGCCATCGGCGGGATCGACACTACGGTGCAACCCCTCGCCGGTGTGCATGTACTTGAAGTCTGCGTCGATGACCAGGGTATTGTGCTCCTGCAGGTCACTGATCGGTAGACGGTAGTCACGATACGTTGAAGTATCTAGAGCTTTCCCGTTCAACTCGGCCGAATGAACGCTGTCGGCGACCATGTCAACAAAGGTTTCGCTCCCCGGCTCAGCATCGAAGGTGATCGTTGCTTTAGTCCGAAATACCTTGTCACTCCCGGTGAGGTCCAGGTCAACGTCATAGCTGTCGACAGTGATCAGCGAAGCTCTCTGCTTTGCTTCTTCTAGGGTTAAGTTCAATCCCGGCATGTTCTAGTTCCTTCTTGTCCTTTCTCGGATTTCCAATCAGATAGGGCTACGTTACGAGTCGGCTTATCGGCGTGTCGCGCCCCTGTGCGATTGGAAATCTTCGGTTTTGGCTGGTGTTTACGAGGGCGATTACCAGATGGTGACCCGGTCCTCGGGGGCAATCCACATGTCATCGTCTTCCGTCAGACTGTAGTAGTCCGCGAATGCACCCATGTTTGAGAGGATGCCGTTGCAACGAAACTCGGCGGGGGAGTGCGGATCAATTGCGAGTAGCTGAACAGCAAAATCATCACGATACTTGCTCCGCCAAATCGCTGCCCACGAGGCGAAGAATCGTTCGGGTCCGGTGAGTCCGTCAATGACACGTGCATCCGTTGGGCTGGCGATCCCCTGTTCCCGGAGCGCTGTCTGCCAGGCCTTCCACGCGATTCCAAGACCACCAAGATCGCCGATGTTCTCACCGATGGTAAGGGCACCGTTTACCGTGTTCGAATCATCAAGCGCTGCGGGAGAGTACCCGTCGTACTGGTTGATTAGGGCTTTGGTGCGTTCCTCGAAGGCCGCTTTATCCTCGTCCGTCCACCAGTTGTTAACGGCGCCCAACTCATCGAACTGGCTACCCTGGTCATCAAAGCCGTGACCGATTTCGTGGCCGATTACAGCGCCGATACCGGCGTAGTTGACGGCATCGTCGGCCTCTGGATCGAAAAAGGGGGGTTGCAGGATCGCGGCAGGGAACACAATCTCGTTCATGGTTGGCTGGTAGTAGGCATTTACCGTGTGCGGAGTCATCAGCCACTCGGTGCGGTCGACCTTGGTACCTAATTTGCTGAACTCCCACTCAAGATCAAACGCTTCGGAGGCGAGGATGTTCTCTAGCAGTCCCTTATCCTCCGAAAACTCCAATCCGTTGTAGTCGCGCCACTTATCGGGGTACCCGATCTTCGGCATGAAGGTGTCGAGCTTGGTGAGTGCCTTCTCTTTGGTGTCCTCGCCCATCCAATCGAGCTCTTTGATGGAGCTTCGATAGGCGTCCAGAAGATTCTGGACCATGTGCTCCATCCGCTCCTTATATTCGGCAGGGAAGTGGCGTTCAACGTAGAGACGACCCATGTCGAACCCGACCGCATCCTCAACCAGGCTGAGGGCTCGCTTCCAGCGGGGACGCATCTGTTCGATTCCCGAGAGGGTACGGCCGTAGAAGTCGAAGCGTTCCTCGGCAATTTCATTACTCAGGTAAGGAGCGAAGTCGTCGGCAATCTGACGCGCCATCCAATACTTGAGGGTGTGTAGGTGAGAGTTCTTCCAGAGTTTCGCGGCCTCGCCCATATAGTCGGGCATGAAGCTAACCAGAGGCCTATCCGAAAGATCAATACCCAGTCCACGTTGCCATTCGTCCCACTGGAAATCAGGGGCGTCGGCGATCAGTTCTTCCCATGTTCGGGGGTTGTTGGTCGCCTGAATATCGCGGCACTTGACGATGTCCCAGTGATGGCCCGCCAACAGGGTCTCAAACTCCATGACCTCGGAGGCGGCTTCCGGCGCGGCTTCTTCGGTGGTTACCCCAACCAGGGGAAATAGCTTAGTGATGTGTTCGACGTACTTCTGGCGGTAGGTTTCGTACTCAGGTTCACGGTAGTAGGACTCATCAGGAAGACCCAGGCCGGACTGTCCGAAGTATGCCGCGTAGCGGTCGGTGTCGTTTAGGTCAGTGGAGACTTCCATGTCGAACCAACCAGTGACTCCCGAGCAGACTAGAGAGCCAAGAACAAAGGCAAGCTCCTCGTGCGTTTCCGCATCACAGATCTGTGACAGGAGCGGCTGAAGTGGCTCTGCGCCAAGGCGGTTGAGTGTCTCCTCGTCCATGAACTGGCTATAGAGGACCGCGATACGCTTCGCCTCTTCTCCCTCTAGGGTTCCGGCGACGGCTTCCTCAGCGATGGTATGAGTCCGGTCCTCGCTTAGGTCGGCAAGCTGGTAGAAGGCGCCGTCTGATGCGCGGTCAGCGGGTATTTCGTGATTATTGAGCCATGCGCCGTTTACATACCTGAAGAAGTCATCTTGAGGACGGACCGATGTGTCTATCGCTTCAGGGTCTAGGACGTGTGCTCTTAATTTGGTGTCAGAACTGGTCATCAGTCCATGTTACCTGCGTGTCGTATGGCTAAAGTCCGAGGTGTGAAACCACCGGTTTTGTTTCCCAGGAATTTCCCAGGTCTACCTAAGGGTTTGGCAAAGGTCGTCGCATAGGCTCTTACACGAGAGATGAAACGTCACTAAGCGCCTGGAGGCGTTTCGATCCTCACACTGTGTTGATGGGATGAACGGGCCCCGACCCTAGAGTCGGGGCCCGTTTCCAGTCCTACCTAGCGAACGCGATTAGTCGCGGCCTACTCCAGCAGGCTCCACCCGAGGGTTTTAGATGCTTTTCTGTCAAAGGTGACTGTTCTCGACACGTCAAAGAAGTCCATGCTTGAAGCGATCAAAGCGTCAGGGAAATCGGCGCCATCCTCTGCCAGGTACAGAGCTCGAATGACGGCCTCTCCATCCTCGAATTCTAGTGAGTTCGATTCCGTTAGTTTCCGAAACACAGATAAGCACTCGCGTTTGCTGGCACGTTGGCGTCGAGTCAGCACCCAGTAGGTCTCAACCAAGGTGATGTGGGTGATGAATCCAGGCTGCTGTGGCGTGAGGCTGGCGAAAAAGTCTGTTGCTAGGTGTGCCTGAACCTCGTCATCTACCAGCAGGAAACGGAGCAGGACGTTTGTGTCGATTCCGATCAGAACGCGCGGCACGGCCATCTCACCCACTGCTGCGGTCTCTCGTATCGAGTCCGAATGAGGCAGATTCTGCCGCTCCCTCGGCGATTGCCTCCTCCATGTCCGCCAAGCTTAGGGGCGGCTCCGAGGGGTCCCGAAATACACCCGCGAGCTCCATCACGTCAGCGGTGTGAGGGACCAGGCGATAGTCGTTGTTTGGTAGCCGAATAAAGAGGAGTCTTGAGCCGGTCGACAATTTGAGGTCATCTCGAACCGCGCGTGGAATCGTCACCTGGCCTTTGGACGTCACTGTGGCTATAGGCATAGAGGTTCCTTCTACTCACCTAGTCCCCGGCTAAAATGCGGAAACAGACTTTCCTTACATTCAGTGTAATGTAAGGGGAGGGCTCGTACCACTGGAACTCCTCTACCGGTGTATCAGCGCCTCGAAATCCCAGCTAACGAAATCTTCGTAGATTGGCTGGCCTTTTGGACATGCGTAGATCGTTTATTGGCAGCGTCCTTTGCACTACATCGTCGTTGTGCTTGTGATCACTTCGACTGCGGCCGCTGTCTCTCGACGTGTACGCAGGATTCTCACTAGCCAGTAGACATTGACAATGCAGATGGCCGCGTTCATCGCGAAGTATGGCCAGATCTCTAGGGCCAGGTTGTAGGTGGTAGCAATCCCGCTGCCGACCAGGTTCGTC
>WPCI01169316.1_pt1 | contig 18324 bp, 18 predicted proteins | sample 5399871 | NCBI WGS metagenome assembly WPCI01 (sample SAMN12869469, study PRJNA574797) | sludge metagenome | isolation source: wastewater treatment of pH7 | place: China:Beijing | collected 2019-05-20 | reverse complement strand
AATCCTCTATTTTATCTCTTAATTTCGCAGCTTTCTCAAATTCCTCGTTAATAGAATATTCTCTCATCTGTTTTTGAAGTTCAAGGATATGTCCTCTTTTCTTTCCCTTTAAGAATGCAATAATTTCATTAATATTCTCTTTATACTCTTCCTTTGATATTAAACCTTGATACGGTCCCGGACATAAACCCAAATGTAAATAAAGACATTTTTTCTCTTTTCCTAATTTTGTTTTAGAACAGGTACAGAAAGGGTAAAGCTTTCGTAAATATGTAAAAACCCTTTTGGCTGATGATGAATTTGGGTAAGGACCAAAGAGTTTTCCTTTACTCATATCTTCCGTGTTAATATTTCTTACTATCTTTACTGTTGGAAAGGTGTCCTTTGTAGAAATGTAAATCCATACATAAGACTTATCGTCTTTTAAATCACTGTTAAACTTAGGCTTAAACTTTTTTATTAACGTTGACTCAAGAACCAAGGATTCTATTTCATTATTGGTTTCTACTACTTTAATATCACTGATAAGAGGAATCATTTTCTTTACATAGGGACGATCATTTAAAGAGGAATTAAAATAGGATAAAACTCTATTTCTAAGATTTAAAGCTTTCCCTATATATATTATGACTCCATCTTTATTATAGAATTTGTAAACTCCGGTTTTTTGAGGAAGATACTCAAGTTTCGATATATTCATTCCTGATTATACCAATTAATTAAGCTGGGAAGATATCCATCCAATGTTTGGTATCGCTATCATTATTTATGGTTTTTTTTAATTTGACAATAGAATTTTTTGTACCATCATTTACTATTATTCGAACGAAGGAATCTCCCTTTGACGATGCTATATATTTTTTTAACTGTGTAACTTGCTCAACAGAATGTTCCGGAGTAATCCTGAAAGTTATTCCTTCAAATACCGCATTATGCTTAGCCGGATCAATTATTTTAATTTTCTCTACCACAATACTCTTTTCTCCATTTCTGACATTCATTTTCCCAACTAAAAGTGCTGGAACATTTTCTTTAAGGCTGGATTTGATTTCTTCATATACTCTCGGGAAAACAAGAGCATCGTTTTTTCCTGTTTGATCCTCAATGCTTAAAAAAGCCATATTGTCACCTTTTTTAGTTGTTATCCTTCTTATTTTGGTAATCATTATTCCCAAAATAAGGAATTGATTATTCTTTTTATTATTTAAAGCATCTTCCATAGTAATGACATTTTTTGAGATAAACAACTCTTGCAAAGAATCAAGTGGATGACTTGAGAAATATAATCCTAAAAGGTCTTTTTCCCACTGAAGCATTACATTAGGGTCAGTTTCTGTGTCATGAATAAGTGGACTGGAGATAATGGATTTATTTTGATTATTACTATTATTTAGTGAGAAAAAGTCAAATTGACCTACTTTTGATGACTTTTGGATGTCTTTTTCCTTTTCATAAATTACGGGGAGTGTTTTCAGTAGATCCAATCTGTTCCCAAATTCATCCATTGCACCAGCCATTATTAAGTATTCAATAGCTTTTCTATTTACTTTATCAAAAACTCTATGAACAAAATCATCTAAATTTTGGAAATTCCCATGATTATCCCTTTCAGAAATAATTGATTTTACAAGATCATCACCAATATTTTTTATCCCTCCCAAACCAAACCAGATATTATTTTTATCATCTACCGTAAAATAGTAACCGCTCTTGTTAATATTGGGAGGAAGCACATTTATTCCCATTCGTTTACATTCTTTTAAATCTAGAATTACCCTGTCAAACTTTTCTAGATCTCCTTCAAGAAGTGCAGCCATATATTGAAGTGGGTAATGCTGCTTAAGATAAGCTGTCCAGTATGAAATTGTTGCATAAGAGGCACTATGTGCTTTGTTAAATCCGTAGTTTGCAAATTGCAATAACTTGTCCCAAAGTTTTTCAACCTTATCTTCGTCAAATCCATTATCTTTAGCTCCTTGAATAAATGCGGGCTTTTCCTTCTGCATTACCTCTGGCTTCTTTTTACCCATAGCTCTTCTTAACACATCTGCCTTTCCCAAAGAGTAACCCGCTACTACTTGAGCAATTTTCATAACTTGCTCTTGGTAGGTAATTACCCCCTTAGTTACAGAAAGCACTGGCTCCAATTCATCGAAAATATAGTCGGGTTTTTGTTTACCCTTTTTTACAGCTTGATACTCAGTAATATATTGCATTGGACCTGGTCTATATGCTGCAAGAATGTAGCAAATATCCTCCAAATTCTCTGGCTCAAGTGTTCTTATTGTCCTTTTCATCCCTTCGCTCTCTAATTGGAAAATTCCAACAGTATTACCAGATTTAATTAAATCAAATACCTCCTTATCATTAAAATCGATTTTTCTTAGGTCAATTTTCTCTCCCGTAGTTCTATGAATCTTTTGTAGAGCTGCACCAATTATATGAAGATTCCTTAGACCCAAGAAATCATATTTCATTAATCCTAGTGGTTCAATATCAAACATCTCATATTGAGTCATCCCAATCCCTTCATTGTGTGCATCTCTTTGTATTGGACAGTATTCAACAACAGGTTGTGGCGTAATTATTATTCCACAAGCATGTGTTGACACCCCCCTACATAATCCTGAAATCTTTCTTACAATTTCAGCTAAATGTTTCGTTTCTTCACTAGAATTTATTATTTCCGCGAATTCTGGGTTTTTCTCTATCATGTAATCAATTCCCTTAGATTTTCCGAAAACAATCTCAACCATCTTTGAGAGTGTGTCGGCAATTTTAAGGTCAATTCCAATAACTCTTGCAACATCTCTAATGGCTTGTCTTGTTTGAAGCTTACTAAAAGTTCCAATCTGTTTTACATTCTCTATTCCATATTTCTCAATGGTGTATTGGATCACTTCATCTCTTCTTTTATCAGCGATATCAATGTCAAAATCAGGAGGACTGGGTCTTTCAGGATTAAGGAATCTTTCAAAATACAATTCCCAAGAAAGTGGTTCTATGCTCGTAATATCAGTAGCATAAGCGACAACCGAACCACAACCAGAACCTCTCATACCCACCACTATATCCTTTTCATGGCAAAACTGAACAAAATCTCTAACTACCAAGAAATAGTCGTCATACCCTTTATCATGAATTATAGAAAGCTCGTACTCAAGTCTATTTTTCAAATCATCTGTCAATTCACCATATTTTCTTTCAACACCTTCAAAAGCAAGCTTACGGAGATATGATTTTGCAGTTTCACCTTTGGGTAAATCTAAATATTTAGTTTCAACCCTTTCAAATGAAATATCGTATTCTTCAATAGCATTCTCAATTTTTTGAGTATTCTCAATTGCTTCCGGTAAATCACTAAACAGTTTCTCCATCTCTCCTGGTGTCTTAACGTAAAACTCGTTTGTTGGCATTCTTCGTCTATTAGGATCATCCATCGTAAGTCCATCAGAAATACACCAAAGAATTTCTTGAATTTCTGCATCTTCCTTATTCAAATAATGAGAATCACACGTTGCAACCAGAGGAAGATTTAGTTCCTTGGAAATTTTAATTAATCCTTCATTGACAATATTTTGCTCCTCCATCCCATTTCTTTGAATTTCAATATAGAAATTATCTTTAAAAATTTCGGAATACTTCTGTGCCATTTCAAGAGCTTTCGCATAGTCATTAGAAAGTAAAGGTTGAGATATTGGTCCAGCAAGACATGCAGAAGTAGCTATTAAATTATCCGAGAACTTTGCTAAAGTTTCAAAATCGATTCTAGGCTTGTAATAGAAGCCCTCCATATGAGCAACAGAGACTATTTTTATAAGGTTTTTATATCCTTTAAGATTTTTTGCTAAAAGAACTAAATGGAAATAATTGTTGTCGATTCCATGCTCCTTGTCAGCCATTGTCCTTGGAGCAACATAAATCTCGCATCCAATAATTGGTTTTAAACCTTCAGCTTTCATCGCATTTTGGAATTTAAAAGCACCATACATGCTTCCATGGTCTGTAATGGCACAAGATTTCATACCACTTTCCTTTAATTTCTCTATAAGATCCGAAATACGGATTGTGGCATCCAACAAGGAATACTCTGTATGTAAGTGTAAATGAGTGAACATAACATAAATTGCCCCAATTTGATATACTAGATATTATGACAAATGAATCGGAAGAACAAGGGAAATTCATTTCCACATTGACAAACCATAGCTCTAATATTTTTAGAGTAGTTGCTTTACTTGTTTTGTTTGTACTTTACTATTTTTTACTATCGCCCCTAGTAGAATCTTTCATTTCAAAACAGATAATATTGGTGCTTCGCTCAGGCCAAAAACAAACTCTAAATGTACTCTCTCCTGTTTTTGATGTTTATGCCAACTCAAAAGAGTATAACTTGGCGACATATGATGGGAATTTAAAATCCAAAAGTATCTCAAATACTAAATTTTTTACCATTGATCCTAGAGTTCTTGCTATGAACAAATTTCTTCAATCATACCACTCTCCCATGGCAGCAAGTGCAGAAACATTCGTAATTGAAGCGGACAAGTACGGACTGGACTGGAGACTTCTTGCCTCTATTTCTGGGGTGGAATCAGCTTTTGGGAATATTACACCAAAGGGCTCTAATAATGCTTGGGGTTGGAGAGGAGTCAATGGGAATGAAGATGGTTGGAGTATGTTTACTACATGGGATGACGCTATTATCCATATAACCGAAAGATTCTCAAAAGGTTACGGTACTGATATGAACCCTTTCCAAATCGAGCCAATTTATTGTCCCCCATGTGGGGCAAGCCCAGCACATGCTTGGGCAAACGGAGTAACTAGATTTATGCTAGAATTACAGTATTACTTGGATAATTTAGAAAAAATTTAATTATGATTAAACTAATAATAAGAATTGCTTATTTTTTGTGTGTCCTTATTGAAGGAGTTATTGGTTTAAGAATAATTCTTTATTTTATTAACGCAAATTCAGAGAACCAAATAGTCCAATGGGTTAATACCATAAGCAATATTTTGATTACCCCGTTTCAGGGGATTGTAGACAGTACAATAAATTTTTGGAAGTTTGAAATCCCCTCAGTTTTAATTGTTTCGCTTTTTTTCTACATAGTTGCGGGGATTGTATGCTCTGAATTACTCAAATCTTACAGAAACAACGATTAACCCTTTATATAGAGATTTATTATGTTTTCATATTCATATGGTATAATACCTCATGGCAAAAATTGACTTGAAATCAGCAACAGGACTTTCAATTATTTATGAAAACGATTCATTAATCTTTAAGAATTCATCTTTTCAGAAAAAAAAAGACTTTACTATAGATGACATTAGAGAACAATTACTTAACAAAGAGCTTGATTGTCCTGAGATATTCTACAAAAAATACTACAGTGTTGACACAGATTCTCTCTTCTCATCAAAAAAAATCAAATTACATATTTATACAATAAGTCCGAACTTAGCTGGAATTGAATTTGTTAAGACCAAAGTAACTAGATGTAAAAAATATCCTAGGTTAATTGAAATTCTTAGCGGAACTGCTATTATTCTCCTTCAGCAATACAAATCTCCAAAAGAAAATAGAGTTATTAAATTTCTTGCCAAAAAAGGACAAAAAATTATCATCCCAGCTAATTACGATTTTGTTGCTGTGAACCCTAGACAAAATTCGTCTTTAATTTTCGCAGAGATTCTTTATATCAATGCTGTGTCTCGAGTAGTCCTTGATGACAACAGTGGAATGGCTTATTATGTAATTAGAAAAAATGCAAAACAGGAAATTGTAAGAAATCCAAATTACAAAATAGTGAATGAGGTAGAAAAAGTAGAAATGGATAAAATAATTAAAGAGTTTGGAATTACACCTAAAACTACTGTTATCAAACAATTGATAAGAAAATATGAAAAGTTTAATTGGCTATTTAAAGAAGATTCTGTTAAATACTAGTTTCTTTCTTTTACTTTTTTCCCTTTTTCCTTCATCACTTTTTGCACAAGAACCTATTTTCCAAATTAATTCTTACTTCTCTCACTTAGTTAGAGATTCTGCTATTGAGACAACTGCTACTGTTCAATTAACAGCGAACACCACTAGAGTTCTATCTATATATACTACAACCATTGATGCCCCTAATGTTAAACCAACTTGTTATATAAACAAAACAGAGATCATAGAATGTAAAAGTTATAGCAGAGGGGAACTTACAGATATTCAAATTGACTTAAAGAACCGTGTTATCCCAGCCAATGAATCTTTCGAGATATCCTTTATTTACGAAACAAGTATAAACAACTCAATTTCGTACAATTTCAAATCAAATATTCTCGACAGCACTTTGAAGGAAGTAATCATCAAATATCCAAAGGAAAAAGGAGATTACTCTTGGTCTTCCGAATTAATATCCTCCAAAATTCAGGAAGGAAAAAATATTGTTCTTACAGTTAAAAATCCCATTAATACAGAAACAACACTTTATTTTTCTGAAGGGATTCAATTTAAATTTTCTGTTAATAGAGTATTTACAAATTCTACTGAAGAGAGTCAAACTTTTGAGCTTATTTTACCAATGGACTCAGAAAGACAGACAATTATATGGCAAAGTATTTCTCCCCTACCTTCCTGGTCATCTATCGATGAAGACGGAAATTACATTTTTAATTATATTGTTAAACCAAAAGAAACTATTAATTGTAATATCTTGGGGTACATACAAGATAACAACTATTCCCCCAAGGAATTTGAGGATAAGGCCTTTTTAACAAAACAGGTGGGATATTGGGAGATTTCAGAGAAAGTTGAGATAAAAAGGCTTTTATCTTTCATGAAGGATAAAGGGCTTGAAATAAATGAGAATGCTACTGATATTAATCTATTGGGGGATAAAGAGAAGTCTTTATTTTATAGGTATATTTATCAATATGTCATTTACAGATTAAATTTTAATTCAAATACAATTTTAGGAAATATTGAAACTAAAAGGTTAGGAGCTTCAGGGATAACAAAAGACAGTAACAATGCAACCCCAATTGATTTCGCTGATTACTATATCGCCCTATTAAGATATTTCTCTATTCCAAGCAGATTAGTTTTGGGTTACATCTCAGATATCTCAAATAAAACTACTGATGGATATTACCATTACTGGGTGGAATATTATGATTTGAAAGAAAAGAAATGGTTTATTAGTGATCCATTTCTAGAAAAGTTTACTAAAAAAAGTTTGTTTGGAAGTTCTTTTCCTGACCATATAGAGATTCTTAAAAGGGGTAAAAATCCGATGAGCCCTACCCTTTCTTTTTACTCTCCCTCCGACTTTCAGGTTTCGCTTTCGGAAGATTTAGAAGTAAAGAAAGTAATTAATTTAAACACGACTCTTTCTTTTGAAAACTATAATGTCACAAAAAATTTTGTTAAAACATTTATCGACATCTCAAACACTGGGACTGTAGCAATTAGCAATATAGCATTAATTAAGTCCAATATTTCGAATATATCAAAATATCTAGACAGCACTACAAATATTAATTCGTTTCTAATTCTCCCAAAACAAAACATTAATTTACAACTAAATATACCAATAGAGAAAATATACTCCTCTAAAATATTTTTATCTGGGAATGCAAATAACGCCTCTGGATTAATATCGGAATTCTATGTAGAGAAAGACATTCCAGAAAATACTCCATTTTATATAAATATAATAACTAAAATATTGTCTCTCCTACTTTTTGTTGTTTTCATTATTATTGGAACCTTAATTATTAAATCAATAAAGAAAAAAATATGGACCAAATGAGTTTAATTATGACGATTGTTATAATCCTGCTAATATTATTTCTTTTTGGAGCAGTTTCTCTAGCAAATAAGAAAGTTGACTTATCAAAGAAAGAATCTATTAAAAAAAAATTACAAGAGCTAGAAATTCCGATACAAAGCCTTGAAGCATCTTTAAGAAGGGATGCTGTAATTAAACTTGATAATTTATTAACTAAATCTCTTCAATATTATTTTAATAATTCCGAAAGTTGTGGATTTAATCTTAAAAAGTCTAATAAAATATTCAAAAGAAAAGAACTTGATGATATTTGGTTTGCCCATAAGATAAGAAATGATATAGTACATGACGATTACGAGATTAAATCTGAAGAAGCTTTAAAACTTTACAACATATATAAATTTAGTATTAAAAAGATATTGAAATGAAAAAATTTAAAATCATTTTGACAATAATACTCTTTATCCTTTCTTGCTCTCCAGTTTCAGCGCAGCAGAATAAGCAGGAATTGGGCGAGACAAATATTAAAACGGTAAAATATTTCGAAGTCCAAGTTGACGAGAATTCTCAGAATCCTTTTACTAAGACAGTAACACTTACAGTAACTATTAAGGCCTTGCTTGATAGCCCCAAAACAGAAATAAGTTGGGATATTCCAAGCACACTTGAAGCAAATTTAAAATCTAAAAGATTTTACTCTTTAAATGAGGGGGACTCTTTATCTCAAAAAATAACTATTAAACCTAAAACGGCAGGAACAAACAATATAACTGCTTCCGTTATTTCTTGGCAACATGACACAAATTATACTAATAGCGCAACAAGGACTTTAACCTTCGACAAGAATCTCGAAATCGTACCTAAAACTTCTGAATATAATACCTCAGTATTAATAATGTACATTGGGTTCTTATTACTTGCTGGAATTATGATATTTCTTATTATTAAAGTTGTAAAAAAGGGCACACAAAAAGCAAAAAAATGGCTAACACCACCAGTTTAATCCAATAAAATCTCAGATACTGTAACTCCTAATTCATTGCAAATAGAGATTAAATTTCTAATCGGCGGGTATACTCTCCCTTTCTCATAAAGACTTATTGATTTATCTGACAACCCCACCTTTAAGGCTAATTCCCTTTGAGTTAATTCCTTACTTTCTCTCGCATTTCTTATCCTATTCCCGAGTATTTTGCTTGTCATTTTATCTGTTAAAAAATAATTCTAAAATTTTATCCCATAAGGATTTGTCTGAATAAGAGATACTTTTATTATTATACCTTTCTCTTTCTTGAAATTTGGAATAATAGTTATTGGATTCTTCAATTAACTTCTTATTTGTTAAATAAGGTTGATCCTTTAAATCTCTTAATTGATTTATTAGTAAGTTCTTTTCCTGAAGTAGCTTCTTTAGCTCTTCATACTCTTTCTCACTATCTTCAATATTACTTTTTAATTTTAATACTGTTGACTCTAGTTTTTTATTATCTTTGTTTAGTGCTGGGTATTTTGAAGCCATAATAACCAATTCTCTATGCTCTGGACTCTGAATCAATTTCTCAATAATCTCCTCTCTCTCCAATCTGCTTATTCGATAATAAGCAGACTCTCTAGTAGTTGGTTTCCTTCCAAGGACCAATTCAAATATGTCAACTATTTCTTGATCCTGCTTAACCATTTGATCAAATTTTAAAGCTGATTTCCCTCCACCTTTGGCAAAATTATCAGTGCTATCACCTTTATCCCATAAGGGAATATCTACATTTTTCATTCTTAATTATATTATAAATTAAGGATAAATAACACAATTAAGCGGAAAAGCGGGGGACGGGACTCGAACCCGCAACCCTCTGTTTGGAAAACAGACATTCTAACCATTGAACTACCCCCGCAGTAGCTCTATTCTTCCTCTTTCTTTGCAGGTTCTACAACTTCTTCACTAACAGCCTCGGCCTCAGCAGGAAGATCTTCTTCGTCAGTCATATAAATATCTTTAAGGTTGTTTACTTTCAAAGCTCTTCTACCAACCCTCTTTCTAAGGTAGAAAAGTTTTGCTCTTCTTACTGAACCTCTTTTAACTATTTCAATCTTTGAAAGAACTGGAGAATGTAGAGGAACTATTTTCTCTACTCCTATTCCGTAAGAGATTTTTCTTACTACAATATTCTTACTCAATCCGGTTCCTTTAATTGATATAACTACTCCCTGAAATATCTGAGTCCTTTCCTTACTTCCTTCTTTAATTTTTAAATGAAGCTTAACGGAATCACCAACCTTAACATCAGGTCTTCTTTTATAGGAATCTTGTTCTATTTTATTCAATAAATTGTTATCCATAACTGTAATAATAAATATAATTTGAAATTCTTCGAATGATTATAGAATAAAATCAAAAAATATGCCACAATGTAGTTTGAATACTGCCTATGATTAATAAACAAAAAGTTCTTCTAATAATTCTCGACGGTTTAGGGGCAGCACCCTTAAGCCCTGGAAATGCCGTTGTAAAAGCCAATCCTTCCACTTTGTCCTCACTTTGGAGTTCTTGTCCTCACACCTATCTTATTGCATCAGGAGAACATGTTGGTCTACCAAAAAATGTAAAAGGAAACAGCGAAGTTGGACATTTAAATATTGGGGCCGGTAGAACTGTTAGTCAAAGCCTCCCAAGAATTAACAATGCAATTGAGAAAGGACTTCTTTTTCAGAACAATACTCTTATAAAGGCTTACAACCATGCATCCAAATATGGTGGTAATGTACATTTGGTAGGTTTACTTAGTGATGGCTCAGTTCATTCTCATGTTAATCATTTTAAGGCTTTAATTGATTTCTTCTCCAAACAAAATTTCCCAAACAAACTCTTTATCCATGCTTTTACAGATGGAAGAGATACTGCAGTAAATGTTTCATCTTCATATCTGTCAGACATTGATAAATACTGTATGGAGAGAGGTATGGGACAAATAGGAACAGTAATCGGAAGGTATTATGGAATGGATAGAAACAACAAATGGGACAGAACAGAAAGGGCATATTATTTACTTGAAAAAAACTTAGGAGAGAAATATCCAAACTATTATGCAGCAATCGAAAACAATTATAAACAAAAAATTACTGATGAATTTCTTGAACCCTCTGTTATAAATAGTAGCAATATTAAGGAGAACGACTCTGTAATTTTTATGAATTTCAGGCCCGATAGAATCCTTCAGCTTGCAGATGCTTTAATTTCTGATAATTTTGAGGGATTTATTCGTAAAAAAATTCCAAATCTTTTTGTTGCGACAATGGTCGAATATCGAAAAAATTTGACCCCAAATGTTTTATTCCCAAAGCAGTATATACATCTTTCATTAGGAAATGTTATCGACACAGAGAACAAATCACAATTAAGAATCGCAGAGACAGAGAAGTTCCCCCATGTAACATACTTCTTTAATGGTGGGACACCTATTATTTATGACAAAGAAGACAGAATAATAATACCGTCACCAAAAGTTACCACTTACGACCTAAAACCAGAGATGAGTGCAGTAGAGATAACAACAATTCTGATAGATAGAATATCTAAAGGGATTTATGATTTTTTAGTTGTCAATTTTGCCAATACAGATATGGTAGGACATACTGGGAATTTAGAAGCGGCAGTTAAGTCTGTAAAAGTAGTTGACTTCTGTGTTAGAGAATTGGTTAACAGTTTCACCGCCGTTGGAGGTGCGGTATTCATAACCTCTGATCATGGGAATGTTGAAGAGATGTTAAACTTGGACAATGGAGAAATGGATACTGAGCATTCCATAAATCCCGTTCCCCTGATTGTTGTAGGAACACAATTTAAGGAGCAACTTCTTCCCTATGGAGCACTTCACGATATAGCACCAACAATTTTGCAAGTCATGGGAATAAACAAGCCAAGTGAAATGACAGGAGAAAATCTTTTACCTATGATTTAGTATTCTTCCTTTTAAGAATCTTATTTCCTATAAACACTATAGTGATAAATAATAAAATTCCAATTATTACCTTCTCATATCTTGCAACAAAAATAGAGACGTTTTCCCATTTTGAACCCAAAAAGAATCCTGCCAAAGAAAGGATTGTAGACCAAATGGCAGTTCCAATAATTGTATAGAGAGAAAAAATACCAAAGTTCATTTTTGATACTCCCGCAGGGAAAGAAATAACGGTTCTAATAATTGGAATTAATCTTCCAAGAAGTACAAATCTGTTACCAAATTTTTCAAAAACCTCTATACCCTTCTTAAGGTCTTTGTCAGAAATAAAAAGATATTTCCCAAACCTTTTCAAGAAAGAAAGAACCTTCTCCTCTCCCAATTTCCCAATAAAGTAAAAAGGAAGAGAGCCCAAATAGGCGGCAATCGTAGCAACAATGATAACAATAAGTATATTTAAATTGCCCTTTGAAGCAACAAATCCTGAGAAAGGTAAAATAATTTCACTCGGAATCGGAGCAAAGAAACTTTCAATAAACATAGCTAAACCTACTCCCCAATATCCCACCGATGAAATTAAGTTAACTAACCATTCAATAATTGAATTAATCATAATAATTACTCTTAAATATGTTGAACAATACTAGAACCTTCTTCAATTTTATTTAAACTACAAAAGTTGCCATTTACTTCCAAGACATAACGATACTCCGAGTCAGGGAAAAGATTTGGACAGTTTTCAATTGACACACAGGGTTGAGCTTGTTTTATAATATCAACGATATAACCTTTTGAATCAACAAAAATTATATCTAAAGGGAATTTCATATTAGGCATCCAGAACGGATTCTTAACATCTTTTTTAAATACAAACCACATCCCATCATAATCTCCTAAAAGTTCTCTGTTTGAGAGACCATTCATAATTTCCAAGTCATCGTCTGCCACTTCAACATTTACACGTATGCTCTCTCCAGTTGAAGTATTTATTTCAAGATACTTAGAATCATCTTCAGATATTTCTTTGATTTCTTGGGAAGTTCCCAAGGTCTCATTGGATTCTTTTAATTGTTGAGTTTCTTCACCCTTTTCTTTGATAAAGAATTTGTCATCTCCAAATTTTTCTTGTAGAAAAAGGAAAAGGGAAACTAGCCCTATCAAATACAAAAGTAATTTTAATTGCCTACTCATTCTCTTATAATATCATATGAACCTTAGAAAGATAAAAGGTATAGACCTTAATTGCAAAATAAGATAAAATTGCGAGGTAATCTTGCCGTAATTATCATGCAAAATTTTGAAAAATACCTAAATCCCATATATAAGGACATAGAGGAAATTTCAAATTTTAAAGATCTAATCCCCGACACAGAACTTTCCAAAGAGGAGTACCCCAATCTAATAAAAGTAACGAACATAACAAAAAGTAAACTCTTAATATTACTTAACAATCTGAAAAGATTAGAAGAACAGTTAGAAAGGCAGATTGAGGAAATTGATGCTGAAACGGATTCAGATGAAAAGAAAGCAGCAAGGGCCGTTTATAACAAAATATTAACCGAAATCGAAATTATAGTTGGAAGAATTAATAACGAGCTTGTTACTTTTGATTCTCCTTATTTTGGTAAGATACTTTTTACTCCATACGATACTAAGAGAGATATAAAAATTTATATTGGGAAATTTGCCCTTATAGATAAAGAAACACAAATCCCCTTAATCACTGATTGGAGATCTCCGATAGCAAATATTTACTATCAAAACACTGGACCTCAAGTGGATGTCTCATTCCAAGCTCCTATTGGAATTAGAAGAGGAGATTTAAAGCAAAAGAGACAATTTCAAATATCTAGAGCGAGAATCCAGGGGATTTATGATGCGAAATCGGGAAATGTTGCTGCAGACGAATTTCTTCTTTCTCAGCTAGAACATAGGATTGGGAAAAAACTGCAAGATATTGTCTCAACCATCCAAACTCAGCAAAATGAAATAATTAGAGAAGAAATTAATCACCCCGTTGTAATTCAAGGAGTCGCTGGAAGTGGTAAAACCACAATTCTTCTTCATCGATTGGCTTATCTCTTTTACACATATCCCAAATTGATTAACGAGAGCAATTCTTTGATAATTGCATCTAATCAAATGTTCATTGATTATGTTTCTGATGTTCTCCCCAACTTGGGTGTAAGAAAAGGCGAAATTATGACCTATCTATTTTGGGCAAAGAAAGTTCTTGGATGGGGAGATTTTTTTACAATTTCGCTAGAAAAAGAGAACTTACCTATTAAAAAGTTAAAAGGTTCCAAGCAGTTTATCGATATTTTAAATAGATATTATGAACAATTTGAAAAGAAGATCTTGGAAAATCTTCCTACTTCTCTTTCTGACAAAATATCTCTTAGGTATTATCAACTCAAAGAAGAATTTAAGGATATTGACATGGTTGAGCGAATATCTTTGGCAATTGAGTATGCGTATGCACAGGGAAGATTCTCCAAGTACAAACAAGGAGAAATTAGAATCAATACAGAAGAAATTGAGGGGAAGAAAGCTAAAGTTCTTGCATATGTAAGAAAAGAAACCGATATATATCAACTTTATAAAAACCTTTTCAAGACTAAATTAGTTAACGATGAAATATCGACCTATTCTTTGCAGGGATTAAAACATAATGGGAGAATTCGCACTCTAAGGATTGAAGATCTTGCCCCTATTGTTTATCTTCATTTCAAAGTATATGGGACAAAACTTTCAGAAAGACAGTACATCATGATAGATGAAGCTCAAGATATGAGTTTAATACAATTATTCACTCTCTCTCAAATAGCCAAAAATGGGAATATCACAATAGCAGGTGATTTGGCACAATCCATAATTCCTCCCTTTTATTTAGAGTCTTGGGATGAGGTATTTGAAATTCTTGATTTAAACTCCAAAAACAAATATACATATCATCAACTACAAAAATGTTACAGAACTACGGAAGAAATTGTAAACTTCGGAAATAAAATATTCAAAGAACATTTTCCAAAATCATACCAACTTCCAGAAGCAGTTCTGCGTCATGGAGAAAAAGTATCAATTTTTGAATTCAATCAAGATTTCATAAACATTCAAAATTCAGATTTTAAAAAGGTTATCAACACAATAAAGGATTATTTTAATAAAGGATCCATTACATGTGCTATTTTGGCAAGGGACAAAGAACATGCTAAAAAGATTTTTGCCTTCTTAAAACCTTATGAGAAAGATATTGGTAGAGAAATAATTGATTTTTCGGAAAACAATTACAAAACAGGACTACTTATACTTCCAATCGATTTAGCAAAAGGTCTAGAGTTTGACTCAATAATAATTGCAGATGTAAATTCCAATTATTATTCTAATAACACACTCTCTCTTAAGCTTCTTTATGTTGGAATCACTAGGGCTCTCCACCGATTATGTATAATTACAAAAAAGAATGATAAATTTTCTGAGAAATTTTCAAACTAATGTATACCTGTATTAATTGCAAGGCAAAAGTTAGAGAAGAAGGAGATATTGGCACAAAGAATCGCAATCATTGTCCTTTCTGTCTTCATTCAAAACATCTAGACCAAAATACTCCAGGAGATAGAGGCTCTTCTTGCGGAGGTGATATGGAGCCTATTGGATTAACCTTCAAAAAGGGAAGAGTTGATAAATATAATAAATTTGTCCAAGGAGAAGTGATGATTGTTCATAAATGTGCAAAATGTAACAAGATTGGTACTAACAGAATTGCTGCAGACGATGATTCCGATGCATTACTTAAAGTATTTGAGTTTTCAAAGAATCTAAAAATTAAGGGGATAAAAACATTAAGTAAGGAAGATGAAAGAGAACTTAAAAGACAAATTCTTGGGCAAGAGTAGTATTTCGTGTTAGAATAAAAGATTATGAATAAGCCAAAATTAGCTAGAATAATATCGGAAATCTCGAATGGTTTCTTAACTATGGTTTTAACCCCATTGTTTGGGATTTTCTCCACCTCAATAGAATTGTTTCAAAAGGTGAGCTTGTCATTAGCATATCTCCTTGCCACTACTCTCCCCTTTTTGATACTTAAAAAAATGGGCAAGATATCGGACTATGAATTCACAGATAGGCGCGAAAGACCACCATACTTTCTGTCCGTTTCGATGCTTTACGGAGTTCTTTCGCTAATCGTATATGGATTTCAAATTCCATTTCTATCTGAAATTGCTCTGGCACTTTTCTTAACTTCTGCGACCATCTCTTTTATTACTCTTTTTTGGAAGATTAGTGGCCATATGACATACTCTACTCTTCTCTTTTGCACTTTAGCTTATCTTTTCTCACCATATTTCTTCCTTTTGTTTCTGTTCTCCCCCTTCATTGGGTGGTCAAGAATTGTATTAAAAAAACATACCCTGTTACAGGTAATAGGTGGAACAGTCGTGACATTTTTAATTTGCGTTCTCATTTACTGGGTATTTTGATAAAATAAGCAAGTGGAAAACTTTACCATTACACAACTTAGAGAGAAATTACTTTCCAAGGAGATTTCTGCCACAGAGGTTGTGGAGTATTACCTTAAAAGGATAGAAGATTATGATCCGAAGCTAAATTCTTTCATTACAGTTTGCAACGAAGAATCTAAAATAAAAGCTACGGAGTTTGATAATAATTTTAACAAATATAAAGATAGTAAACTTTCTGGGATACCAATTTCAATTAAAGATGTTTACTCCACAAAAGACATATTAACAACTTGTGCCTCCAAAATATTGGAAGGTTACATCCCCGTGTATGATGCAACTGTAGTAAACAGAATCATCAAAGAGAATGCAATTATTTTAGGCAAAACAAATTTAGATGAATTCTGCCATGGGTCAGGTACTGCGACATCCTACTTCGGAGCGTCTAGAAACCCCTGGGACGTGTCTAAATTGCCTGGTGGATCAAGTGGGGGTTCTTCTGCTTCTTTAACTGCAGATTTGTGCACAGCATCGCTAGGAACCGAAACTGCTGGCTCCATACGTTTGCCTGCCTCATGGTGCGGAGTAGTTGGACTAAAACCAACCTATGGGAGAGTCTCAAGATATGGAATCTTGGCAATGGGATCTTCTCTAGATAGTCCTGGGCCAATTACTAAAGATGTTAAGGATGCAGCATATTTGCTTGAAATTATTGCAGGACATGATAAAAATGATTTTACTTCCTCAAATGAGAAAGTCCCAAACTATTCCTCTAACCTTGAGAAAATTAATCTTAAAGACATTAAGATTGCTCTCCCTAAAGAATATTTGGAATTACAATTAGAGGATGGTGTTAGGAAGAATTTCTTAAGAAGTGTGGATGTTCTAAAACAGCTTGGGATAAAAATTGAAGAAGTATCTCTTTTGGATCCTAAGTTTGGGATAGCAGTATACACCCTAACTTGTAGAAGCGAGGTCTCTTCAAATCTCGCTAGGTATGATGGAACTAGATACGGAATAAATGGTGGAAATGATATAAGTGTTGTAGAGAATTACAACACAACAAGAGGAGAAGGATTTGGACAGGAAGCAAAAAGAAGAATTATGACTGGGACATTCTCTCTCTCCGCAGGATATGCTGATGAATATTTCAAGAAATCAGAACAGGTTCGCCAATTAATTAAAGAAGATTTGGATAAAATTCTTTCTAAATATGATGCTATTATTGGACCCTCTACTCCATCAACAGCTTTATCAGATAAAGATGCAGAAAACCCGTTGTTCGGAGAATTGGCTGATGTTCTAGCTGAGGGCAGCTCTTTAGCTGGTTTGCCTGGTATTTCTATACCAAATGGATTATCCAATAATATGCCTACTGGGTTTCAGTTTATAGGAAGACATTTTGACGAACAAAAGATACTTTCTCTCTCATATTATTTAGAGAAGGAGATTGGTAAGCAGGTTCTTAATTTGAAGTAATCCTCTTCTTGTCCTATCTACGATATGGACAACCACTTACTTTTGATTTCTCACAACTACAATCCTCATCTCTTTTAGTAGGACAGCCTTCATTGCTACATCCCATACATATTCTTTGTTTGTTATCAAAAGGTTTATCAAATGAACGATTATTAAAAAAGACCAAAAACAATATTACTGGAACAATTAAGAGAGAAAAAACAAATCCTAATAGAATTAATATTGATTTATTATTAGTAACAATCTTTTTAAATTCACTTAATATACCTTTTTTATTTTCTTTTTTTGTTTTTTTCATATTTAAAATAATTAATTAAATTTTATTGAATCAAGTACTTTTAGAGCAATGGCTTTAGATTCTAAGTTTTGAGTAGAGAAAAAGTAATTAATGTCATAGATAAAATTATTCTTAACAATCAAATAACCCTCAATCGTTCCATCTATAACATCCCATTTGTATTCATATACCTGACTCCCCCATTTAGAAATAAGTTTAGTTGCAGTCTCACCAGAGACTTCGATATCTCCCATTTTTCCAATTTCTAAAATATATTTATCTTTAACTTGTTCAAGAGTTAGTTTCTCCTTATTCTCATATCCTGTTACAGAAACATGATGCTCCCCCCAGCATCCTCCTCC
>WPCI01321333.1_pt1 | contig 18359 bp, 13 predicted proteins | sample 5399871 | NCBI WGS metagenome assembly WPCI01 (sample SAMN12869469, study PRJNA574797) | sludge metagenome | isolation source: wastewater treatment of pH7 | place: China:Beijing | collected 2019-05-20 | reverse complement strand
TGCCACGGATCAATCGTGTTGAGGTAGATTCGGGTTCCTCCCTCGAACCCCGCGAGCGTGCTAATGCGCCACTTGAGTAGCATCCTCCAACGCATTGGTGTTTCAACGGACGGAGGCCTGTAGTACCACTCCTCGTTCGTTGGAATCTCAGCGCCGGTTGCCGCGTGTGCCGCATGCAAGATATCGGACACTCCACGTAGCTTCTCCCGCGAAGCCTCCCAGGGGTTCTGTGGGGCTCCCAGCGGCCATACCGCGATCGAGGGATACCTGTGTCCGAAGCCGGCCAGTGCAACGGCGTGCTCGTTTTGTGCAATTACTAGCTTTCGGGTTACGGCAACCTTGAGGATATCGGCGTAGATCTCCGGCCTCAGTTGGAGCCGTTCCAGTTCTGACTGTGCTTGAACGGGTAGCTGATCGATTGCCACTAACTGTTTGTGCAGGTGATCGAACGAAGCGCCTGCAGGTTTCAGCCAGTTCTGGAATGCAGTTACGTATCGCACCGCCGGATCCAGATGATAGAGGTCTTGCATGGACCTGACAGTCATCCGCACATACTGATAGTGCTCCTCCGGACTCAGCGTCCCCGAACTCGCAAGCTGATCGGTGGTCTCGGCACCGTCAACGTAGTGCCGTCTGGGCACAATGAGGTCGTGGCCGCCCGAGAAGAACCCGTTCGCCTGCTGCAACTTCTCGGAGTCGCTCAGTCGGTCAAAATCCTCGTCCGTCATGCCGTGCGCGGTCATCCGAGCGCGGACAACCCGCATGACGTGGTCATAGCCCGCGTCAGAGGCCAGGTATTCCGCCATTCGACGGTGTTGAGCCTCCGACGGCATATGTCCATGATTCAGATGCCAGTAGTTGTAGGAAACAATCTCGAACAGGTTCGGAATCCTGCGGAACTGAGCGACGGTGTCAAACAGCTCATCTGCCGCGAGATTCTGGATTGTTTTCCAGGCAGTCCCATCCCAGATACGTCGGGACTTCTCGGGCGGCGTGTCCAGGTACTTCTTCGAGCAGAAGTTGCAGAACTCTCCGTCGTGGGACCAGTCGATTGGCTCTGGGTCCGGCAGTGCCGAAGGGAGTGGTCTGTTGCCTCTTCCGGGCACGGTCCACACCTCCGTGCCCGACAGCATGTTTGTCTGTTTCACCGTGCCGTCCGCTAGTCGCAGGATCGGTTCATTGCTATACGGTGACGCCACAGTCATGGTCCCAGCCTACCCAGGAATGCGCCAGAGATTCACCCCCACTCAGGGGATTTCAGACTCGATAGGACTAAGCCCACTCCCCGTCTTCGGAAAGCCATCCTTCCGCCTGCGTTGACAGTGACTCCATCAGACCCAAAGCTTCGTCTGCCCTGTTCGAGGGAACAAAGAAGTGGTCGTGGTAGACACCTGCGATCACGTTGCAGGGGATTCCCCTCGACGCAATGGTCGAGGTGATAGTTGCCGTTATCCCCACCGAGTGCAGAGAAGTCTGCGCGCCGGGGGTGATAAGAGTGAACAGTTCGCTGGTGTCGAAACCGGCTCGGGCCGCGTCAGACTCTGGGATCACCAGAGTTGTTCCTTCGGGTTCACGAATAGTTGCGAACGGTTCAATTCCACCGGGAATTTCGTCGGTGGAGGTGAATATGAAGCGCCCTTCGATCTTTGGATCAAGGGTCGCGAGGGCTTCGTCAAGGTTGTCCATTGAGCTCATAGTCCCCTGAGTCTAGACCCGCGTGAGTCGAGGGCTAAGGAGTGTCTCAGTGGAGGGATCGCTACTGCGCTTCGTCCGCGTGACGAGCGTCGCGAACCATCTGCGCGTCCCAGAAGTACTGACCCTGAGGCGGGGGATTACCAGTGAACAACTGATCGATTGTGACCAGGGTGTAGCCGCGCATTAGCAGGCCGTCGACGATGGCTCCGGCTCCGGCGACAGTGTCCGGGTGGATGTCGTGCATCAGGATGATGCCGTCTGGCTCCGCACCGTCTAGCGCCCGCTGTACCACAACGTCCGTGCCCGGATGTTGCCAGTCGTTGGTGTCCACGCTCCAGAGGATTGTCGGATACGGGTAGGTCATGCGAGTGCGTTCATCCATGTCTCCATAAGGGGGACGCAGATACTTCACCGTCTGCCCGGTCGCATCTTCTATCGCCTTGGTGGTGTCGCCCCATTCAGCCTGGATACTTGCGTCGTCAAGGGTGGTGAACGCCGGATGGTTCCAGGAGTGGTTGGCAAGTTCGTGGCCTTCCGCAACGGCTCTTTGCAACACTTGCTCGTTACCCAGAACATTGGTGCCCAGGAGGAAGAAGGTTGCTGCGGCATAGGGTCGCGATGCGTAGGCATCCAGAACGACCGGTGTTGACTCAGCTGACGGTCCGTCGTCATAGGTCACTGCAACGCAGGGAACCAGATCGCAGTCGACGTACTCATTGCCTGATGCCACGGCTCCCGGCCCGCTCCAGGGAAGGGACGAAGCCTTGGCCGCCGATATGGCCGCCCCCAGGGGCGTCAGTAGCTCGGTTGCACGCTCTGCTGGGAGCACAAGTGTCTCTGCTTTGGGTTGGTATTTCTGGTCTCCCGCTGCAATGACTGAGGTGAATGCCCCGTCAACGGTCACTACCGCATCTCCGCGATCATTGAATCCGATGTTGTAGAGGGAGACCTTCAAATCAGCGAGGGTCTCGGACGAGGGCGGAACGACCTGCCCACCGCTCATCGGTTGATCGAGCTTAAGGTTTTCATACAGGGCGTCCAACAAAACCGGAAGTGCCGCTTCCTGGATGACATCGCGGCCCCGAGCGGTCTCTCCTGTCGCGGTGTCCGTGTACAACACCTCAACCCAGTCCGAAACGACCTCGGTTGGGTTACCTCGCACGATCCTCAGGCGCTCTCCGAACGTCGTTCCCGATGCCAGCACGGGCTCGCACGTAATCGTCTGCTGAATCTGGCCGTCTGAGTACAGGGACAGGTCTGGGTTTTCTAGAATTTCTTGGGCGCTAAGTGAGGTCGACCCAGAAACACATCCGCGATCAAGGAGGGCCTCAGACGGTTCCTGGGCCTCGGGAATGTAGCTCATCTCGCGGGTCTGAGCCTGCGATGAGAGGTAGTCGCCAACCAGTGATGCCAGCACGGGGTTGAAAGCCTGGTCGCCAGGAAGATACGACCACCTTGCTTCGCTCCCGGTAGATGAGAGGATTCGTTGTCCGGTGAGACCCTCAACTTGGACATCGGTAGGGTAAACAAATGGGTCGCCGAGCGTGATCTTCGGAGGTTCCGGTGTTGGGTTCAGGACCGATCCGCCGCCGAGTATTGCGGACCCGCTATTTGAGGAGCACCCACCAAGTGCCAGCGCGGCAATCAGCCCCACAGTGGAGCCGATAAGCAGTGATCTGCTCTTTCTGGGAAACTCTTTCATTTGCCGCCTCTGCTGCTCCTTGTCCAGTGATGCCCCCGGGTAGTATGCGGAACCCATGTCCCGGTTAGTCTAACGTGCGTCAGCCGGGAGACATTGGTGGACGCCACACACGAAGAGTATCTGATGTCGGAAATACGTCTAGTGTTCGAGCGGTCTAAAGTCTCCGAGTCGCTCCATTATGTCCGGGTGTCGGCCTGTTCGTGCGGAGTCACCCTCGCCCAGATCATTGATCGACTGCATATCGGACTCACTCAAATGGAAGTCGAAGACATCCATGTTTGTCCGCTGTCGCTCGGCGGTCGAGGCCTTGGGGAAGAGGACATCCCCACGCTGAAGGCCCCAGCGAATCGCCACTTGAGCTGCTGACTTTCCATACTTCTCACCGATGTTCGCCAGCGTTGAATCAGTGGCACCGCGACCCCGAGCAAGCGGAGCCCAGGCCTCGGTAATGATGCCGTTGTTCCTGTCGTAACGGTGTAGCTCATCGTTCGGGAAGAAGGGATGCGATTCGATCTGGTTGACCATGGGCCTGATCTCAGCGCTTTGTCGAATCTGATCGATATGGTGTTCAAGGAAGTTGGACACCCCGATGGCGCGAGCCATGCCCTGGTCGTAGAACTCTTCTAACACTGCCCACGTTGCCCCCAGATCACCGCCGTAGAACATCGGCATGGGGTAGTGGATCAGGAACAGATCGACGTAGTCGGTTCTCAAGTCTTTGAGCGACTGCTCGAAAGTGCGCCGAGCTACCTCAGGTTTGTGGTTGGGATTGTCCAGCTTCGAGGTAAGGAAGAAAGAGCCGCGGTCAATCCCAGAGGACTCCCACGCCTCACCCACCTCTGCCTCGTTCTTATACATCTGAGCCGTGTCGATATGCCGGTATCCGACCTCAATCGCGCTACTTACGATTTCCAGGGTGTCCTCGGTGACCTTGTACGTTCCGAATCCAAGCTGAGGGATCTGCACTCCGTTCATCAAAACTAAGTCTGGGATAGTGACCACGCCTACTCCTTTTCGGGGCCAGCGAACTGCGCCTGATACAGGCGCGTATAAGCGCCGTTTGCCTTCAACAGTTCGCTGTGGGTCCCCTGTTCTACAACGTTTCCGTCTTCCATAACCAGGATGAGGTCTGCGCCCTGAATAGTCGAGAGACGGTGGGCAATTACGAACGCGGTCCGTCCCTGCCGCAACTTGTCCATCGCCCGCTGTACCAGCACTTCCGTGCGAGTATCCACCGATGAGGTCGCCTCGTCCAGAATCAGCATTTCCGGATCGGCGATAAACGCTCGCGCGATCGTCAGTAGCTGTCGTTCACCAACAGAGAGGGTGTCGCCCTCGTCAGAAATAACGGTGTCGTATCCGTCGGGAAGTTGGCGAACGAGGCGATCGACGGAAGTTGCTTTTGCCGCCGCCCTGACCATTTCCGCGGTTGCGTCACGCTTCCCAAACGCGATGTTCTCCTCGATGGTTCCATCGAACAACCAGGTGTCCTGCAGGACCATCCCGATGCGGGATCGCAGAGTCTCTTTATTGATGTCACGAATGTCGATGCCGTCAATCAGAATCTGCCCACTGTCCACCTCATAGAAGCGCTCAAGTAGGTTCACCAGGGTGGTCTTGCCAGCCCCGGTCGGGCCGATGATCGCCACCATCTGGCCCGGCTCCACATCCACGGAGAGGCCTTTGATGACTGGAACACCCGGGACGTATCCGAACTCGACGTCCTTGAACTGAACGTGCCCTTCCCCTGTAGGAACCTCGGTGCCTCGGTCCGGAGCCATGTCTTCCGCATCCAAGAACTCGAAGACTCGCTCTGCTGAGGCAAGTCCGGACTGCAACAGGTTCGCCATTTGAGCCAGCTGCCCCACGGGTCCGGAGATCTGCCTGGAGTACTGAATGAACGCCTGGACCTCACCAAGAGTCAGGGCACCTCCGGTAACCAGGACGGCGCCGCCAACAGCAACCACCACATAGGACAGATTCGAAACAAACCCCATCAGCGGGTTGACTAGAGATGAAATGAACTGCGCGCTGAAGGACGCTTTCCGCAACCGGTGATTCTCTTCGCGGAACTTGTTGTCATACCGTTCTTGCAGGTTATAGAGAACAACCACGTCGTGACCGGTAATGGTCTCTTCTACCAGTCCACTAACTTCACCTGTGGCTTTCCACTGACTGCGGAAGTGTGGCTGTGCCTTCTTCATCAAGATTCCGGCGAGGGCGGCACCGACCGGAATGATTACCAGCGCTAGGAGTGTGAGTTTCCATGACATTGACAGCATCATCACGGTTATGCCGATGATGGTGAAGATTGCGGAGAGGAACTGCGTTAGTGTCTGTTGCAGAGTCTGGGTGAGGTTATCAACGTCGTTGGTTACTCGCGAGAGTATGTCGCCGCGTGAGTGAGTGTCGAGGTATGACAGGGGTAGCCTGCCCACTTTGTTCTGGATGTCCTGCCGCAGTTCCCAACCCATGTTCTGCACCACAAGGCGCGCCAGCTGACCTGCTAGCCAGGATAGAAAAGCCCCCAGAACGTATATCCCGAGGATCAGTAGCAAGATTCGGCCAAGATTGCCAAAGTCGATTCCTTCACCCGGAACCAGGTTCATGGCCTCCACCATGTTCGCCTGGTCACTCTCTCCCTTAGCGCGGAGTGCTTCGATTACCTGTTCCTTTGAGGAACCGGCAGGCATGTGTTGTCCGATAGCGCCGGCGACAATCAGGTTCGTCGCTTGCCCGAGGATCCGAGGAGCGGCCACCGACGCGACAACCGAAAGCACCGAAGCAACTGAAACTCCAAGAACCAGCCACTTATAGTCGGAGACTAGGCCGAGAACGCGCGAAAGTGTCCCTTTAAAGTCCTTGGCCTTGGTGCCGCCCTGGCCGCCGCGTCCGCGCCCGCCACCTGCGTGAGGTCCGCTCATGCTGCCTCCTCCCCTGATTCCTGAGAGTCCACAATCTGCTGGTATGTCGGGCACTCCTGGAGAAGCTCGCTGTGAGTCCCCCGCCCGACGATGTGCCCGTCTTCGAGGACCAAGATCTGGTTTGCGTGGCGGATTGTCGCTACACGCTGGCCGACAATTAGTACCGCCGCATCCCCGACGTAGTCTCGCAGAGAGTTGCGGATCTGCGCATCGGTCGCGTAATCCAGTGCGCTGAATGAGTCGTCAAAGATATAGAGGTCGGCCTCGCGGTATAGGGCTCTTGCCATTGTGAGTCGCTGACGTTGACCCCCGGAAAAATTCTTGCCTCCCGCCTCAACGGCGTGGTCCACGCCTCCGTCGAGGTTCGCGACAAACTGAACTGAAGCTGATCCCTCTAGGCTTCGGTCGACTCGGGCCCGTTGCTGGCCGTCCGGTTCCTCAACCCCCGAAACTGTCGAGGCTACCGTCCCGCTAAACAGGTACGAGGTCTGTGGGACAAATCCAATGCGTTCGCGAAGCTCAAGCGGATCGATTTGGCGAATGTCGATTCCGCTCGCGAGCACCTTCCCGGAACTGGGATCCATCAGCCGGGGGAACAGGTTTGCAAGCGTCGATTTTCCCGAACCGGTCGCCCCGATTACGGCCGTGGTTGTGCCAGGTTCCAGCACGACATTAATGTCCTGCAGAACCGGTTCCTCGGCCCCCGGATACTGCACTGTTGCGTCCGCCAGTGCAAAGGTCAACGGGGTGTCGGGAAGAGTTACGCGGACATCCTTGGGTGCCGTAACCACGGATGAGTTTGTTTCAAGCACGTCATTGATGCGCCGTGCGGTCACTGAGGCTCGTGGGAGCATGAAGAACATCATGGCCGCCATCATTACCGCGTTGAAGATGATGAACAGGTACGAGATGTAGGCGAAAAGCGTTCCAACCTCCATATCTCCTGCGTCGATTAGGTGACCGCCAAACCAGAGCACCGCAGTTGAGCCGGCAGATGCGACCAGTTGAAGCAGTGGAAACAACACTGCGAAGACTGCCCCGACACGTAGCGCCACCTTCTTCAGAGCGGTGTTCGCGTCGGTGTAACGGCCCTCAAACTCGTCTTCACGATTGAAGGCTCGAATGACACGGATGCCCGTCAGTTCCTCGCGTAGGACAGTGTTCATTCGGTCGAGGCGTTCCTGCTGAGTGAGGAACAGCGGGCTCAGGATCCGAAATGCAATAACGACGATTACTGCTGTGAGCGGCACAATCACCGCGAGCACCCACGCAAGGCGCAGGTTGAGCCGCAGCGCCATAACGACGCCACCAACTCCCATGATCGGTGCGGTGATCATGAAGTTGAAGATCATCAGAACCACCATCTGGATCTGCTGAACGTCGTTGGTGGCGCGAGTTATCAGTGTCGGTGCGCCAAAATCGTGGACTTCGCGCGCCGACAGTTCTTGAACGTGATCAAAGACCCGACTGCGGAGATAGGCCCCTAAGCCCATTGCAATTCTTGCGGCGTAGTAGACCGCGAAACCCGCAGCTATTCCTTGAACTGCCGAGATCGCCAGCATGACCGCGCCCAAGCGCCACACGGTGGCTACGTCACCGACCATCACGCCCTCGTTGATGATCTCCGCGTTCATGTCCGGCAGGGCCAGCGCGCCAACCGTTGCAACCAGTTGAAGCAGGATCACCAAAATCACGGCACCCCAGTGCCGCCGAAGATAAGGCGACGAGACTCTCCAGATCATTGTGTCCTCCCCTTACCCTGAGATTGAATGCGTTGCGGGAAAAGGTTACGCGAGCTCACCGACATTTGAGACCCGCTAGTGCCCGAACACGCTCATTCTCTTAGGAGAGCCAGTAAACACCCAGAGCCCTTGAAAGCATAGGGGTGTCCTCCACATGGCTCATCTCCCTCGCCGAGTGCATGGATAAAAGAGGAATGCCAACGTCGATGGTGGTGATACCGAGCGCGATAGAAATGGCCGGACCGATCGTTGATCCTGAGCGCATCGAACTCTCGGAAACGAAGTGCTGCGACTCGAACCCCGCACGCTGGCAGATCGATTCCCACATTGCGCTACCAGGGGCAGAGGTGGCGTAGTTCTGGTCGGCGTCAACCTTAAGGATTGGGCCGCGCCCCATCATCGGTCGGGTGTCCGGATCATGCTTTCCCGGGTAGGCCGGATGAACGGAGTGCGAGGCGTCGGCTGAAACAACCGAGCTACGCGCGAGCATTTGCTCGAACTCTTCTTCCCCAAGTCCGAGGGCTCCAGCGATCCTCCTAAGAGAGGAGCGGAGCAGTGGACCGCGAGCGCCCGTTGCACTCGCCGATCCGACTTCCTCGTGATCGAAGACAACGAAGACAGGGATGCGAGCCGGATCAGATAGTTCATCAGGCTCAAGACCGGCAAACGCGTGCAATCCCGCGAATGTCGAGGAAAGATTGTCCTGGCGCGCTGCCGCAACGAACTGCTTCTTCGAGCCAAAACGCTCACCGGGCTGGCTGGGGTAGAGAAACAGGTCGAAAGCGGCGATGGCGTCCTGGCCTTCGAGACCCGCAGCCTCCGCGACCAGGTCCAGGATCTTCGCTTTGGGATCATCGACGGTCCAGACAGGTTGCATGTGCTGTTGAGCGTCAAGCCTAACTCCCTCGGCGTTGACACTGCGGTCGAGGTGAGGAGCCAGCTGACTCACCCGGGCGATGGGATCGGTTCGAACCAGGTGAGTGAGCCCCTCCCTGTCGACGATCTGTCCGGCGAGAAGAAGTTCACGGTCTAACCATGAGTTGTACAGGGGTCCGCCGTAGACCTCGACCATCAGTTGGCCCCACCCGTCGGGACTGGTCCGCTGCGGAGTCGGCTTGAGTTTGAGGCTGGGGGAGTCGGAGTGGGCACCCACGATGGCAAAAGAGGGGGTGGCACCGCGTACGGCCTCAGTCCCCGGGGTTATCCAGGCGAAGAGTGCGCCCTGCTCGGTAAAGAAGTACTTCCCCGGTTCCGCCGGCCAGGGATTGGTGCGGAAGACGCGAGTGTAGCCCGAAGATTCCAGAGTGATCGCGGCCGTATCTACGGCGTGATACGGCGAGGGTGACTTGGAAAGATAGTCCAGGTATGCGGAAGCAAAGGATTCAGTAGTGTCGCTCATACCTGGTAACGGTAGATGTTTGTCTCTCTCGGTTCGAATCCGCATCGTACATAGAGACGGTTTGCCGCCTCACGGTGGGGGCGTGAGGTGAGATCGACGGTCTTCAGTCCGATTTCGCGTGCCTTGTCTAGGGCCGCTTCAACCAGAGCTTGCCCGCCACCCTGTCCGCGGGCCGCCTCGTCTACCACCACGTCCTCGACCCATCCTCGGCCGCCTGTCGGGATGATGAATGTTGCCAGGGAGAGCATGCCCAGGATGGCACCATCTGTCTCGCCCCTGAAAATGAATAGGTAGACGCTTTCCTGATCTACTAAATCCTTCAACTCGGCCTCAGTGAGTGGCGGGGCTGATCGGGATAGCTGGGGGATGAGGTCCTCCATTGCCTTCAGTAGTTCGTCGCTGGTTTCGGTAACTAGTTCAACTGGCATGGGATCTTCCTCCTCAGTGGAACCCCATACTATCTATCCGCATTTGACCTGTCACAACATGTCCAGTTGACGTAGAGGTTTCGATTAGGTAACTTTCTTTACGAAATACCAAAGAGGGTGTTTTTGATCGCGTACTCTGACGAATGACACTCACCCAAGGAGTGCGTCAAAGAGTGCTTCGACGCTCAAATGCGCAAGACTCGTAAACCAAGGAAGGACCGAGTAAATGACTCAAAGCACGAAGCGGCGCAAGGTAACTGCGCTGATGGCTGCTGCTGCGGGCATCGCACTGGTCGCCGGCTGTTCTAGCGGTGGCGACAAGACTCCCGCATCCGGAGATGAGGGCACTGCTGACGGGGGCACCACGGAGTCCTCGACCGGCAAGGACACCCTCGTCATCTTTGCTGGTTCGCAGACCCCGATCCTGGCGAACTTCAACCCCTATTCGCCGACACTGCTTCACGCAACGCAGGGTCCCGTATATGAAATGCTGATGCTGTTCAACAAGGCAGCTGACACCCCTCCAACTCCGATGCTTGCGACCGAAGCAACCTGGAATGAGGATGGCACCGAACTGACCGTCAAGCTCCGCGAGGGCGTCAAGTGGTCAGATGGTGAGGACTTCACCGCTGACGACGTTGTCTACTCGCTGACCAATGACCTGGTGAAGGCGTCCTACGTTGACACCGTTGAAAAGGTAAGCGATTACGAGGTCATCGTGAAGACGAACGAGCCTTCGTTCGTGAATGAGTTCTCGATTCTGCAGACCTTCATAGTCCCTGAGCACATCTACGGTCAGAAGACCTCTGATGAACTGCTTGAGTGGACCGACCCCGAGCCCGTTGGTACCGGCCCCTACACCGTTGCTTCGGTTTCTGAGGCTGTTTACACCCTCGATGCGAATCCGAACTACTGGGGCGGCGAGCCTGCTGTGAAGCACCTTCGCTACCTGGGCATTGACGCTAACGGTTCGGCTGAGGACATGCTGCGTTCCGGTGATGTTGACTGGATGTCGCTGTTCGTTCCGGATCCCGACTCGATCGACATGGGATACATCAACACCCCAATCGACCCGACCGTTCTGTACACCTGCTCCAACGCTGATCTAGGTTGCCAGGGACCCCAGACTGAGGTTGCCGTTCGCCAGGCTCTGAGCGCGGCTCTTGACCGCAGTGCAATCAACGAGAAGGCTTTCGTTGGTCTGACCAAGGAAATCTCACCGACCTATGCTCTGCTCGGTCGTGATGACAAGTGGATCGCCCCGGGCCAGTCCACTGAGCCGATTGCTCAGTCCGCTGACATCGACGGCGCAAAGAAGATCCTTGAGGATGCCGGATACACCCTCGGCACCGATGGAATCTACGAAAAGGACGGACAGAAGCTGTCGATGACAGTCACCTCCGTTGATGGTTGGTCCGACTACAACGACGCTGGCCGTCTGATTGAGGAGCAGGCAAAGGAAGCCGGCATTGAGGTCATCGCCTCCACCGTTTCGTGGAACGAGTTCTCTGATGCCCGCCAGTCCGGCAACTACCAGTTGATCATTGGCGGCATGATTGGAACCTCGACGGCCGATCCCTACATGATCTACCACGACTGGTTCACCTCTGATGAAACTGCTCCGGTTGGCGAACAGCTTCCGGTTGGCGGCTGGGGCATCGCTCGTTACTCGAACCCTGACGTTGACGCTGCGGTCAAGGCCGCATCCGAGACCAACGATGATGCTGTGAAACTCGAACAGTACGGGATCATCCAAGAGGCCATCGTTCGCGATATGCCGTACATTCCTCTGCTGATCAACGCCACCCAGACCTTCACGAACGCGAAGGACTTCACCGGTTGGCCGACCGACTCCGATCTGTACGCCTTCCCGCCATCGTGGGGCTCGGGCTCAGCAGGTCTGATTCTGTCCAAGATCACCCCGGCAGAGTAGTCTGACAGGGTTGCTTGCAACCCTGATACTCGGAAGGAAAATTCCTATGGTCCGAAGAGGAGCCGCACGGCTTTGGGGGGTTGAGGCATGAAGTTCTATGCCAGAAGACTCGCTTTCTACCTCGTTACGTTGTGGGCAGCGATCTCGTTCAACTTCTTCATTCCCCGCTTGCTACCGGGTAATCCAGCCGACATTCTGTTGGCGAAGATGGCCCGCAATGGTGAGGTTCCGCCCGCTGTCGAGCGGAACGTGCGGCTCCTCCTCGGAGGAAATCCTGACGAGTCCATGTGGACCCAGTACATCGATTACTGGAAGAGCCTGTTTCAAGGCAACCTGGGTGTTTCGATCACGAAGTACCCGACACCCGTAACCAGCCTGATTGGGGCCGCACTTCCGTGGACCCTGGGACTGGTTGGCACCGCCACCATCATCGCCGCCATACTTGGCGTCGGTCTTGGCGCGTGGGCCGGATGGAAGCGCGGAACCTGGGTGGACAACCTGGTTCCGGCTTCGACCCTTCTTCAGTCACTTCCCTACTTCTGGGTGGCTATCCTTCTTGCATTCCTCTTCTCGGTGCAGTTCAAGGTCTTCCCCCGAATAGGTGGGTATGACGTCTTTACATATGACGCACCCGAGTTATCTTGGGGCTTCGCGGCCTCTGTAATCAAACATGCGACGCTGCCCGCGCTAACGATCGTCATTTCTGCCTTCGGCGGCTGGATGCTCGGAATGCGCAACATGATGGTTTCGACCCTCTCTGAGGACTACATAACGACAGCCGAAGCCAAGGGATTGCGACCCCGTCGAATCTTCATGACGTACGCGACCCGTAACGCGGTGCTTCCCTCGATCGCGGGCTTTGCGGTTTCCCTGGGATTCGTCGTCGCCGGATCGATTGTCATGGAACAGGTCTTCACCTATCCCGGCATCGGAAAGCTGATGATCACCGCAGTGCAGGGTAACGACTACGCGCTGATGCAGGGCGTGTTCCTGGTGATCACGCTGGCCGTCCTTTCCGCCAACCTGCTTATGGATCTGTTCTACGGATTCGTTGACCCGAGAGTGAGGTCCCGTGGCTGATAAGAATCGAGACGACCTCACCGGTATGTCCAGCGACGACACGATCTCAGATCTGACACCCGACCAGGTGGCGGCAGATGAAATGCTCGCCTCGAAAGAGGTAGATTTCGACGACGCACACTCGGATTTTGACGAGGACCCAGCCCTCGTCGGCAACGCGGACTTCGTGGCACAAGAGACCGCTGGTTTTGATGACGGAACCGCTCCGGACAACCCGACCGAACTGCAGGAAGAGGAAAGCGCCGCACTGCAACATGCCGAGGCGGTAGACATCCCGGTGAATGCTCCTGTGCTTACCGAAGCACACAAGCCGAAGAAGCGGAAGTCGCAGTTCATTCCCCCGATCACCCCAAAACTGGTCATTGGGCTGACGCTGGTACTCGGAATCATTCTCTTCGCGATTCTGGCTCCCATATTCAGTTTGAATCCGGCGTACTCCGGCTATCCCTCGTTCCTCCCCCCAGGCGGCGAACATCTCCTCGGCACAACCAAGCTGGGGCGTGACGTTTTCGCCCAGTTGGCAATTGGCGGACGAGGATCACTCCAGGTGGGTCTTATCGCCGGCGGTATTGCCCTGACAATGTCGCTGATATTCGGAATCGTCTCCGGATACGTTGGCGGGTGGACTGACGAGGCCCTCTCGTTGGTAACTAACGTCATGCTGGTCATCCCGGGTCTGCCGCTGATGATCGTCGTTGCCTCTTACGCCCAGCAGCGCTCAATGATGCTGGTCGCCCTGATCCTTGGTTTCACCAGCTGGGCAGGCTCGGCCGTCGTGCTTCGTGCCCAGGCTCGCTCTCTGCGCACCAGGGATTACGTCGCGGCTTCCAAGGTTGCGGGCGAGGGACCACTACGGATTATTACCGTTGAGATCCTCCCCAATCTTCTGCCGTTGCTTGCCGCCCAGTTCATCGGCTCTGTAGTCGCCGCAATCCTCGGTGAAGCGGGGCTGTCTTACCTGGGTCTCGGCCCGAATGGCATCATCACCTGGGGCACCATGCTTAATGAAGCCCAGGTTGGTAACGCACTGCAAGCGGGAGCCTGGTGGTGGTTCGTTCCGCCGGGCCTAATGATCGCCCTGTTCGGCACCGGTCTGTCGCTCATTAACTTCTCGATTGACGAAATCATCAACCCGAAGCTGAAGGCCGCACCTCTTGCGGAGAAGAGAGTCCGTCAGGCAAAGAAGGCAGAGCGCAAGGCTCGTCGCGCCGCGAAGGCAGGAGCTTAGGTCCGATGGCTACTGAGAACACACCAGAAAAGAAGACCACTACCGCTGTCGCGCAGAACGAGGAGTTTGAGGCCACGGTAAGAGTGGGCGACGCCTCCAGGCCTGTAGCTGACCTCGCCGCGTACATGGCGAAACAGACCCCGGTTGTCGAAGCCAAGGGAATGACCATCAACTACGAGGTCGACCCGCCGGTACACGCCGTCGTCGACGTTGACCTTACCGTCAACCGCGGCGAGATTGTCGGGTTAGCCGGTGAGTCCGGTTGCGGCAAAACGACTTTGGCATACGGAATCAATCGACTCTTGAAGCCGCCAGCGCTTCTGGTCGGTGGTGAAGTCACGTTCCACGACGCCTCCGGAACGGACATCAACGTCATCGCCCTGAAGGGTGACGAGCTTCGTATGTTCCGTTGGGACAAGGTTTCGATGGTGTTCCAAGGGGCAATGAACTCCCTGAATCCGGTCATCTCCATTCGCAAGCAACTCTACGACGTCTTCACCACGCACCGCCCGGGCATGACTAAGCGTCAGATGAACGACCGATGCATCGAACTCTTTGAACTGGTCGGGGTTGACCCGAATCGGCTTGATTCGTTCGCTCACGAACTGTCAGGCGGCATGCGCCAACGCGTAATGATCGCGATGGCTTTGGCCCTCAGCCCGCAACTGATGATCATGGACGAACCAACCACGGCGCTCGACGTCGTGGTTCAGCGTGGAATCTTGCGCGAGATCATGCGTCTTCGTGAACAGCTACAGTTCGCGGTCATCTTCATTACGCACGACCTCCCGCTGCTGCTTGAAATCTCAGACCGCATCGCGATCATGCTCCGCGGGGAGATCATCGAAATGAACTTGGCCGAGAACATCCTCCACCACCCGCAGGAGGAGTACACGAAGAGGCTTCTGGGGTCCTTCCCAAGCCTGATGGGCGAACGAGGCTCCTTCGTGCGTACGGGAGAGGACAGCTAGTGGCAGGTCAACTTGAGGTAAAGGACCTCACCAAGGTCTACAAGATCCGTAAGGGTTTCAAGTCCACCGATCTGGTCGCGGTAAACAAGGTCAACTTCACCCTTGAGCAGGGAAAAACAATCGCGCTGGTTGGTGAGTCCGGCTCAGGTAAGTCGACCGTTGCAAAGATGCTCTGCCTGCTTGAGAAGCCAACCTCCGGCCAGATTCTGCTGGATGATCACCCAATCCCGCACGGATCGCGGGCAGTCAAGCACTACCGCAGCGACCTTCAGATGGTCTTCCAAGACCCCTTCGCTTCGCTGAACCCGTTCCACACGGTCCGTCACACGATTGAACGTCCCCTCCGACTCCACAAGCGTGCCAAGAGTAGCGCCGGGTACGAGGAGTTGGTTCTCGAACTACTCGACCGTGTTCGACTGACCCCGGCCGAAGTCTTTGCCGAAAAGAAACCCCACGAGATGTCTGGTGGTCAGCGTCAGCGTGTCGCTATCGCCCGTGCGCTCGCTCCGGGTGCCCGATTTCTGGTTGCCGACGAGCCGGTATCCATGCTTGATGTTTCGATCCGCCTCGGCGTGCTGAATCTACTCGCCAGGTTGCAGAGAGAAGAACACCTCGGCGTCCTCTACATCACCCATGACCTTGCTACCGCCCGCCACTTCTCTGACGAGATTCTGGTTATGTTCCGCGGCAACATCGTTGAGCGCGGACCTTCGGACCAGGTGATCCTCAACCCGCAACACGAATACACCAAGCTTCTGCTCTCGGCCGCCCCGAATCCGGATAACCAAGGCAAACTACGAGACTCGGTGCGCCGTGAACTTGAGGAAGCATTGGCCGAGGAGAAGGCTCACCGCGACCGCTTCGGCACCGACGAGCTTGCCCAACAGGTCACCGGCAAGCCCGCTAAGTAGCGGGGCCGGACGATAGGCCAACAACTGAGGAGCGCGGCAGACCATGGATCAAGACATCGCGCTCCTTGAGCGGGCTCTTGAGCAGCTTCCCGATTGGCCTATCGAGAAGATCGTGGGACAGCTGTTTTCGCTGGCTGTCGGCTCACACTCGAATGGGACCGAGGCGTTCTGGGATGATCCGCAGACGGTCCTGTCTCTGGTGCAGAAGTACCAGGTCGGCGGTATCTGCTACTACACGGTCGGTGACGACGGCACCGACCCACGTGTAACCACAGAAATAGCCCGGCAGTTTCAGAGCAGTGTTGAACTGCCCCTGCTGTTCGCCGCCGACCAGGAGGGCGGGATGATTTCCCGTGTCCGCGAGCCGGCGCTTCGGATGCCTTCCGCAATGGCTCAGAGCGCAACAGCCGACTGGGAACTGATCGAACACTTGGCCGAACTGGGTGGCGGAGACCTCCGTCGAGCCGGGTTCAACTTCGCCTATGCTCCCGTTGCAGACGTCAACACGGAACCAGCGAACCCCGTGATCGGCGTTCGTTCCCCCAGTTCTTCTCCCAAAGTGGTGGGACGTTTTGACGTGGCGGTGGTGCGGGGACTGGAGAAGACCGGAGTGGCTTCCTGCCTCAAACACTTCCCCGGGCACGGTAACACCAATGTTGACTCTCACGTTGGCCTCCCGGTCCTGACCACAACGAAGGAAGAATGGGAACAGACCGAAGCGGTTCCGTTCAAGGCAGGAATCCATGCTGGTGCTGACTCCGTCATGATGGGCCACCTGGTCGTCCCTGGACTTGATCCCAGCGGGGTCCCAGCCACTTTCTCAAGGCCAATAGTCACCGGATTACTCCGGGAACATCTCGGTTTCGAGCGCGTCATCGTCACGGATGCCTTGGACATGGCGGGCGCCGGCCACCCCGGCGGATCAGCGGGTGCCTGCGTGGACGCGCTACTTGCGGGCAACGACCAGCTCCTCATGCCCCTCGTCCCCGAAGAGGGAATCGAGGGAGTGATCGTCGCCGTCCAAGATGGTCGTCTTGATGTCGCGAAACTCAGAGATTCTGTGCGCCGCATCCTGAAGCTGAAGCTGAAACTGACCCGAAAGTGGGACGAACTGGAGCGCGTCGGCCCAGATGCTAACGCGACCGTGCTGGAGTGGAAGACCGCATCTCAGACGGACGCCGATTTGGTCTCTGATGTGTTCGCCCGTTCCCTGACCTGGCGTGATCCAAATCTAGTTTGGACCGTTCCCTCCGACCGGCTGATCTCCATCGTTGCCGATATCGGTCCGCCCGATTACCGGCGAGGCTCTGTTGACTTCGCGCCCGCGCTGCAACGAGACCTCGCGAACGAGGGCATCCCGGCCCGGGTAGTTGCCGCCGACGAGGTGGGACGGGGAACGACAGGCGGACCAACGATTCTGATCTCTCGTAACGCTTCGCTAGACGTTGAATCTGCCGACTTGATCCGGCAACTCGCACCGCATGCTGATCTGGTGATTGCCACCAGGTCCCCGTATGACGCATCGCTTGTCCCCGAGGACCTCCCGATGCTTCTGGTCTACGGCGACATCGCTCCCGCGATTCCTGCGCTGACCAGAGCGCTTCTGACCGGCACGGCACCAGGAATTCTTCCCGTTGACCTCGTCGACAGTCAGGGCCAGGTCCGTTGGCCCCGCAGATTGGACTAAAGGAAGTCCTCAGGGACTTTGTATCCGGCCCGACTAGTTCGTGCAGCAAGCTCTGACCGGTTCCTGCACCCTGTCTTCTCAAGCAACTGAGATACGTACATACGAGCCGAACCTTCGGTCAAACCCAACTTCTCGGCGATAGCCTTGTTCGGTCGTCCATACATTAGTTCATTCAGAACTGCCTTTAGGTGCCTGGGGAGCGCATCGATTGCCTGCCGTAGTTCAAGTTCCTCAGCTTCCGCATTGCGATTGAAATATTCGAGCAGTATCTCCGTCGGTCTGTCGCCAAAGACTCGACCCCCCTCATGTGCACGCTTTATCCCGTAGACCAGAGCCTCAAACGGCATGTCCTTAGTAAGAAAGCTCTTGGCTCCGGCCGCAAGTGATCGCTCGAGTGAGCCCTCGTGTTCGAAGTTGGTACACATGACGACCGTGACGTCTGGATAGTCCCGCAGGATTCTCTTGGCGGTCTCGATCCCGTTCATCCCCGGCATCTCAACGTCCAGCAGGGCAACATCGATCTGCCGTGTTGCGAGGACCTGGAGTACCCCGATCCCCGAGTCAACGGCTGCTAATAGTTCAATCCCAGGCTCGCTGCTGAATAGGGTGGCGAAAGCCTCCAGGATAATCTCATCATCGTCAGCGACCACCAGCCGAAT
>WPCI01161851.1_pt1 | contig 18403 bp, 18 predicted proteins | sample 5399871 | NCBI WGS metagenome assembly WPCI01 (sample SAMN12869469, study PRJNA574797) | sludge metagenome | isolation source: wastewater treatment of pH7 | place: China:Beijing | collected 2019-05-20 | reverse complement strand
TAAATTCAAATTCCGTTGGTTGTCAACCGTTTGATTTTTCGCAATTTAAAAATTCCTCTATAATTAATCTTCAAACGAAATTGAACTACTGCTTCAATCTTTGGAGAAACCGGAAAATGTCCTCGATTGTGCCCGATCTTGAACTTCCCATTATCACGGTGGACGACGCCCACTGGCAGAAAATCACACCTGGCGGAGACGAGGGAGAGGAATACACAGTCAGCAGCCGTGATGGTTTTATGCTTTCAACCAGAGGGTTTGAGTTTAGCATTCCGAATGGAGCAGATTACTCGGCGCCGAACATCATTCAAATCATCATCGGCAAAGACCAGCTCTATGCCTGTGCGTATGAAAATGACCGCTTTCTTTATACAATCAACGCTGCCAACCTGGTGCCAATGTATGGCTCTCACCCGTTTTCAGGCTTTGCCAAAGGGCAGAAGCTGATCATTGCTATTGGGCACCTTTCGCCTCGTAATAAAAAAGAGCCCCAGACCAAGTTTACGGTATTGTGGGCTGGGGTCGTAAATGTGGTCTGAGCGAGGTTATTTTAAGATTACCATTGTCAGCAATGTAAAATCCATTATAATAGCTGCATCGGGCGGTTAGCTCAGTTGGTTAGAGCGTTGCGTTGACATCGCAAAGGTCGTAGGTTCGAGTCCTATACCGCCCACTTAAAAACACCCGTTAGGTGTTTTTTTATTCTCCACCTCTGTAAGAATCCAAAAATTACGCCTGTATGAACCGTTTACCCCGTTGTGGGGTTAATACCAAATGAACCAAATTCGTTTGGTTACATTATTGGTTAGTTCTAATATAATAAACAGGGTAATAGTTATTAAACCTTCTATGAGATCAGGAGCAAAATGCCGCGTTACATGATCATTCTCAATCCGATTGCGGGTAAGGGCATCGCAATCAATGCACTTCCTCAAATTGAAGCCCTGCTGGCTGCAAATGGGTTGGATTTTACGATCACCCAAACGGAACGCCCAGGGCATGCGAATGAGATCGCCCGCAAAGCCGCTGAAGATGGCTATGACTATGTGGTGGCCGCCGGCGGCGATGGAACGGCCAATGAAGTTCTAAATGGCTTGCTCCAATACCAGATTGCAAACGGCAAAGCTCCATCGATGGGGGTCATTCCTGTAGGGAGAGGAAATGATTTCGCCTACGGCGCGCACATTCCAGCCAATGTAGATGAAGCCTGTGCGCTGCTTGCCTCACCCCAACTAAGTCGAATCGATATCGGAAAAATCAGCGGCGGCAATTTCCCGCAAGGGTTATATTTTGGGAACGGCGTTGGTATCGGGTTTGATGCGGTGGTTGGGTTTATCGCAGCCAAGACGAAATTTCAAGGGATGCTTTCATATATCATCGCAGCCATCGAAGCAATCTTTCTCAAGTATAAATCGCCGACTGTGGTGCTGAGTTATGGTGATGAGAGTCACACACTTTCAACCTTAATGGTTTCAGTGATGAATGGCAGACGGATGGGCGGCGTTTTTATCATGACGCCTTCTTCTTTGATCACCGACGGCTTGTTTAACCTCTGCATTGTCAAAGAAACCCCTCAGATGAAAATGGTGGATTTGATGGTGAAGTTCATGAAAGGCACCCACGAAGAGGACCCTTATGTTCTCACAGCTCAAACCAACAAAATCAAGGTTACTGCCGTAAAAGGAACGTTGCCGGTGCACGCCGATGGCAACACGATCTGTGAAGAAGGACAAGAGGTTGAAATTGAACTGCTACCCCACGCCTTGGAAATCATCACCAACCTGGAGATTTAATGCTCTCAGCAGCACAGGTCAATCCGCCGATTAAGGCAATTTTGAAAACCTTTATGCAGATCGACGATGCTGCAATCGGTTCTGTGCCCATGCGTGGACCCCTGATTTTGGCCACCAACCATATCAATTGGCTTGATGCACCTGTCGGATTCAGTCACATGCACCCGCGCCCATTAACTGCATTCGCAAAAATTGAAACCTGGGACAATTTCATGATGCGCCAGCTCTTCAATGCCTGGGATGCAATCCCGATTAATCGAGAAGAAATTGATTCCTCTGCATTTAGGCGAGGAGAAGAGGCTCTTAAAGAAGAGAAGATCATCGCTATAGCCCCAGAGGGCACCAGATCAAATGATGGCATACTAAATATCGGTCATCCGGGAATTGTGGTGCTTGCCCTGCGTTCCGGCGCGCCAATTCTGCCGTTTGTATTTTATGGAAATGAGTACTATAAATACAACCTTAAAAAACTACGCCGTACGACAATGATTATGAAGGCTGGTGCACCCTTCACTCTCAAAAAGGTGGCTGGCACCCCCGATAGAATGCTGCGAAAGCAGATGACAGACGCAATTATGTACGAGATCTCTCGCTTGCTGCCTGAAGCCTATCGTGGAGTGTACACAGCTATCGATCCAGCTTATCGTCAATACCTCGAATTCATAAATCCTGGTGCTGAAAACTTTATTGTGCAATCCAGTTGACTTGAAAAATGGATTTATGGTATTATCATTTTCACCAAACTTTTTCCATGAAAAAGTTTGGCAATAGATTTTTTAACAGGAGATAACCATCAGTACTTTAAATTTTCGCGTCAATGAGTTAATTAAATCCCCTGAAGTTCGTTTAATTGGCCCCCAGAACGAGAACATCGGTGTCGTACCGATTCAGAAAGCGCTGCAAATTGCACGTGAAGCTGAACTCGACCTGGTGGAAGTAGCTCCTCAATCTGATCCCCCTGTTTGCAGGGTGATGGATTTTGGGAAGTTTCTTTTTGAACGAACTAAAAAAGAGAAAGAAGCGCGCAAAGCTCAAACAAAAATCGAAGTCAAAGAGATTCGGCTGCGGCCAAAGACAGGCGAGCATCACCGCGGTTTTAAAACCCGTGATGCACGGCGTTGGCTTCTTGAAGGCAACAAAGTAAAAGTAACCATTCGGTTCCGCGGAAGAGAAATTACCTATCCTGAAATCGCATTGGAAGACCTAAGGGAAATCGCCGAAGAACTTGCAGACGTTGCCACCATTGAACAAGCGCCAAATATGGAAGGGCGCACCATGGGAATGGTCTTGGCTCCGGCCAAACCAAGCAAGAAAAAAGTGGTTGACGCAGAGTCAACTGAGGTTGCAGAACCAGCCTAAGCCTGATTTTTTAGCCAATAATTATTTTCACCCCGAGTAACACGAATTCTGGTATAATTCGCGATCGCGTTGTGAAACGCGCAATTTGTTGAGAGGAGTATGCTGTGCCACGCAAGATGAAAACCGGAAAGTTTAAGCTGAAAACCCATAAGGCAACTTCCAAAAGATTTCGCCTGACGGGTTCTGGTATCGTGGTTCGCACCAAAGGCGGTAAAAGCCACCTCAGGCGCCGCACTTCGCCGCGTACCAAAGCTTTGTTTACTGAGATGATCCCCGTGCAGGGCGATAAAATCATCCAGCGCGTCAAACGTCTCAACCCAAATATGAAGTAAGTTGAGGCACTGACCTGTCGCATCCGCATTAGTGCAACTGTTTGGCGCTCTTAACTGATCATTTGATCGGCGCCTAAGGGTTCGCAAAGGAGTAAAGAAATGGCTCGTGTAAAGCGTGGGGTTGTAGCCCACCGTCGTCATAAGAAAGTTTTGAACTATACCAAAGGGCAGTATGGCAGCCGCCACCTTCTCATCAGGCGCGCCAATGAAGCCCGACTGAAAAGCATGTGGTATGCCACCCGTGACCGGAAGAATCGCAAACGCGATTTGCGGCGGCTGTGGATTACCCGCATCAACGCTGGCGCACGCCTTAACGGACTGACTTACAGCCAGTTGATTCATGGCCTGCGCGTGAATAACATTACGCTAAATCGCAAAATGCTGGCAGATCTCGCGGCACGCGATCCCCAGACCTTCAGCGCGGTGGTTAAAGCTGCCAAAGCAGTCTAATCAAAAACGCATTTCCAACGGGATGGTTAGCCATCCCGTTTTTCTTTTAATGGTCAATCAGGTAGAATAGCTTCATGAACCAAGCACAGCCATTATCTTCTTTCAAGAACCCCAAACTTCAGTTTGTGCGCGAACTATTGCGAGACCGGAAAGCACGTGAAACAACTGGTTTATTTGTTGTGGAAGGTGTGCGGTTAACTGAAGAAGCGCTCAGGCACCCACTCGTGAAACCGCATATGGTGCTAATCAGTCCTAACCTTTCTGAGAGGGGACGGAAATTGCTGCAGCAGAAGGGGTTTGAGCCAAATGAACTCATCGAAATTCCAGAAGATGTCATGGACAGGCTTTCAGATACCGAAACTGCACAAGGTGTTTTACTTGTCATACCGCAGAAAATTGAACTGTTACCGCAGCACAGTAATTTGGTGGTTATCCTTGACCAGGTGCGCGACCCAGGTAATATGGGCACGATCCTGCGCAGCGCGGCAGCGGCTGGAGTCGGGTCGGTTTTCACCGCTCCAGGCAGCGTAGACCCATATAACCCCAAGGTGGTGCGGGCAGCGATGGGAGCACATTTTCATATCCCCATCATCCAGGCAGATTGGAGCCAAATCAGAGAGTATTGCATAGAAAAGCAAACGCCTCCATTGGAGGTGATATTGGCTGAAGCGCAAAATGGCGAGAGTATGTGGCAAATGAACCTCGCCTCACCGCTGGCAATAATCATTGGCAGCGAAGCGTACGGTTCCGGAGCTGAAGCACACAGCCTGGCAGATAAACACGTCTGCATTCCCATGCCCGGCAAGTTTGAGTCTCTCAACGCCGGCGTTGCAGCTTCGCTTTTGCTATACGAAGTAATTCGCCAGCGTAATCATCTCAACCTCCCCATTTAAACCATTTGATTCAACCCGTAATGAGGTTGAATCAAAAATGCCGGCGTTACCGATCCAACATTTATCGGTCCCCCCCTGTTAGCCCCCTGGTGGAAAGAGTGTTTTGATGATCGAGCCAAGCGTGGGCAATATCGGTGTCACGGTTGGTGTCAGGGTCGGCGTTGGTGTCTCAGTTGGTGTCGGTGTGAGTGTGTTCGTCGGCGTGGGGGTGACGGTTGGTGTCAGCGTTGGGGTGGGTGTGGGGGTCGGGGTGCGCGTTGGCACCTGAATATTCAGCCGCAACAGCTTCTCAGCGTGCCCGTCATTGGTAGATTTCATATACAAACGCAGCGTAACCACCCCTGGCTGTACATCGGTTAAATCCCATTCGAGCAATTTCTGCGGGTTAGGTGAAACATCTCCGCCTGGTTCAACGAGGTTTTCCCATCGATTCGGATTTTTCCCCTCGCCATATTCAAGATAAAATTCGTCAAAATCGTCGGTTGCATCCACCACAGCGTACACATCCAACGTATCAGCAGTGATCGTTTGACCATCATCAAGCCCAACAAATAATAATGTGGGGCGCGCATCATCCGCTCGACACTCTCGTTCAGGCATAAAAATGACCGGTTCCGGAAAGCCAATGGATTCCAGCCAGGCTTCACCTTTTTCGGTTTCTCTTAACCACTTGATTGCCCATTTATCGGTTACATTAAGGACAAGTTTTTCTTCTGTAAACCCCTCGCAGGCCGCAGATGCCCTCAGATTCGTCCAGGTATCCACCTGCAAGTGCTTCCATAAATCCTCAGTTTTCGGCGGAGGCAGTTGATCCGCGGCAAAGATCTCGTAAGCGCGGTCATGGCAATCTTCGGAAGGATCCACTCCTGAAGGAACACAAATTTCTTTTTCCACAATACCTTCAGGCCGGGTGAAATCAGAAGGGGCGTTGCCTGTGAGATACGGGACTGCTGCGTTCATAAACTCGTTCCAAATCGGCGCAGCGCCATCTACACCTGAAGTGTCTACCATCGGCGTATTATCTGCATTGCCCACCCAAACGCCAACCACCAGGTCAGGGGTATAACCTACCGTCCAGTTATCTCTGAACTCGTTAGTCGTGCCGGTTTTTACTGCTGCAGGAAAAGGTAAATTGAGGATGGAATTGGCGCCAAACATCGGTCGCCGTGCAATCTCATCAGACATTACAGAAGAAATCAGATAAGCATGTTCCGGGCGAATCACCTGTTCTGGTTGTTGTTCTTCAGCCTCAAAAATCACTTTTCCTTCATGATCTTCGATGCGGGTGATGGATACAGGAACGGTTTTCAGGCCATTGTTGGCAAAAACACCAAATGCAGCAGTCATGTCGAACAAGGTCACCTCACCACCGCCAAGCGTCAACGAAAGACCGTAATCATTTCTGTCGAGGGTGCTAATGCCCAACCTTCGGGCAAAGGCAATAAACCCTTCTGGCTCAGAAGTGTCGGGATTATCGTAAATACCGATGAATTGCAGCGCTTTGACCGCAGGAACGTTGTAAGAGTTCGCCAGTGCTGCTCTTACGCTCACCGGGCCGCGGAACCTGCCATCGTAGTTCACCGGCCGATACGGTTCGCGGTTGTCATTGGGGTCGCCTGAAGGCGGAAATTCACTCGGCACATCCCATAACACTGTGGCAACAGTCCAGCCTTTTTCAAAGGCGGCTGCATAAGTGATCGGCTTGATGGAAGAACCAGGCTGGCGAGGCTGCAACGCCATATTGATTTGTCCGGCAATTTCTTCGTTGTAAAAATCAGCCGATCCGGTCATTGCCAGCACTTCGCCAGTCTGGGGGTCAATTGCCACCAATGCCCCATCGGTCACATGCCGATCAGACAATGCTTCAACTTGTTCTTTCACTATACGGTCAGCTTCCAGTTGAAGATGCGGATCGAGCGTGGTGTAAACCCTGAAACCTGAACGGTAGATGGTTTGTGGGTCATATTTCGCTTCAAGGATTGAGCGAATATAGGTGACCCAATGTGGGTAAACCATTGGGTTCGCCCGCTGGACAAACTGGTAGCTTTCAATCCAAATAAACGCATCAGCCGCCTGTTGCGCGGTTACACAAACCCGCTGCGGAGAGTTGCTCACCCAGATGCAGTTCTTCTCCTGGCTGAGGTTATACATGGCTGTTAACACTTGCTTGTTGCGGTTCAGCGTGGTTTCGCGATTCGTGAAAATATCATGAACACTCGGTGCTTGCGGCAGCCCAGCCAAAAAAGCCGCTTGAGCCAAATCTAGATTCTTGGCGTTCGTATTAAAGTATGTTTCAGCCGCCGCCTCGATCCCATAAGCCATGTTTCCATAGCTAATTTCATTTAAATATAATTCGAGTATCTCATCCTTCGTATAGCGGCGTGTAATTTCTGTTGACAGCACGATCTCGCGCGCTTTTCGTCGGTACGAGATTTCCACTTGCTCTTCTGGCGAGAAAAAAAGGGTGCGCGCCAGTTGCTGGGTAATCGTCGAAGCGCCTGACACAACCTCACCACTGGTGTAGTTTTGAACCATCGCCCTTACCAGAGCCTTCAGGTCAAAACCAGGGTGATTGAAAAACTCTTTATCTTCAATTGCTATCGTCGCGGCCACAACATAAGGCGATATTTCTTCCAGCGGAGTGTAAGTTCTCCGCCCGGCATTTGGGTCGATCATTTCGTAGAGCACCTGCCCATTACGATCATAGAAACGCGTGGTTTCAAATTGCGATGCGCGGTTGCGAAGATCATCCACGCTGGGCAGTGTGGAAGCAATGGAGATGTATTGAATTACGAGGAACATGCTGGCAATAATTACACCCAATACCGCCAGAAAGAGGAGGATAACGAAAACCTTCAACAAACAACCGCGGTAATCGAAGCTTGGTTTATTGGGCTTATTAGGCTTCTTCGGTGGCGGCACTTTGTGTTTGCCAGTTTCAGTAATGGCGGGCTTTTCCTGCCTAACAACTGGCGCTATTTTAATCGGCTGCGTTATGGCTTTGTCAACGTGCAATGCAGCAGGGGTAACAATAGTGGCAGAAAGGTCAATTTCTTCCACCTTTATTGGCAGCGAATCTCCACTGCCGGCAGGTGCGGGTGGGTTATTGCCGAAATTAACCTCAACGGCAGCATCCGCAGCAGAAAATGGTATGTAGGGTACAGTGGGCTGATCTTCGAACGCCACTGCGCCAGCAGATACAACCTGGTCAGAATCTTCCAGTTTTTGAACATCCGACTGTTTGACAGAATCGCCTGCCTCTTTGTCATCGCTGCTCAGCTCTTGTTCGGCCGGACTCCCTTCGCCAGCTGTTGAAGGCGGCTTAACCTGATGCGCAGGGATGACATGCGGGATGGTGTTTTCTGAATTGCTTGTATCCTTCAAAGTCTGCCAGGTATAGCCTGGCGGTTCTTCGGGGTTTGGCGTATGCTGGAACCTGCCGATATTCGGCAGGTCAGGGTTCGGACCCTGATTGGGATCTGCTTGAGGTTTTGCAGGTAAATTATTATCATTCGTCATCATTTATCAACTGCCTGGTCATTATTTGTGATGATTCTAACATGATTCATTTGACCTCGATAAACTATGCTCTTAAAATGTAATTATGTCGACTAATTCAGAATCAGCTCAGTTTTGTCATTTGCTCTGCAGCGATTTACGTTTCAGCCAGCAATCGGTGCTGAATGACCAATGCTGGGCTTTTGGCAGCGGGTTCGAAACACCCGCGGCATTATCTTTGGTGACCTCCTACGGCCTGCGTGCCATTCGCATGCACATCTTCCCCGAGTTTTCTATCGATGACCAGGTTATGCGAGACCCGGAAAAGTTTAACAATCGCCCGAAGTGCACATTTTTATCAACCTGTTTTGCAGCAGTCAGTTTTTCGCCTTTTCCTTTATTAGACGTGGAATATCGTGTCTGGGTTCCAGCGCCTCAAGTAGTGGTCGGTCAGATTAGCTGCAGCAACACCAGCAACTTTAATCGCACGATCGGGGTAGACTGGCGCATTCATCTGCAGCCCATACAGCATGGCAGCCCCATGAAACAGTCGCAAGCTGGGTTGAATACCATTTTACAAGGTGAATGCGCTGATCTATTTCCAAGTTTTTACCTAACCGGAGGAGCTTATCCTTCTATCAGCAACTATCCAGGCCTTGGCAACAAACTACACCTGGCTCCAAATGGAGTACGGCAGGTGACCTGGGCTTTAGCATCCTTGTCCACTGCTGAAGCCTCTGCACAAATTTCACGCCAATATTCATCAAGCTCGCTTGAGGTTGAGCAAATTAAAATCGAAATGGCAGACAGACGAACGAAAATCCGCTGCGAATCCACAGCTGCAGGGATCACGGACCTGATAGACCAGTCGCAAAACCACGCCTATCAATTGGTTACCATGCCTGTACGTCAACATACATATCCCACTTACGTCGCCAAGCGTTCACCGGATACAGGCAATTATCATTCAGAAGACCTGCTCGAAATACACCCTGAATGGAGCGGACAAACCCTGACAGAAATTTATTGTCTCGCCCAAACACTCTTGCCCGGAAGGCCAGAAGTAGTAAAAGGCTTGCTTCAGAATTTCCTCAACACGCAAAACGCTGATGGCTCCATTGACCGCCGCGCGAGTGCGAATCACCTGCGCTCCGGACACGCCTCGCTGCCGTTGCTGTCGAGTTTGGCTGCTGATTTGCACCCATTCCTCGAAGACCTCAATTGGCTCACCACCATATACCCAAAACTTCTCGCGTTCCTTAAATCCTGGCTTTCGATTACAGAAAGCGGAGAACTGAGCCTAAGTGAGTTATCAAACCCGGTACAACTTGATTTCGTTTCACTCGATGCTGCAACAAACAACCTTCTGTGCAGGCACTGGGTGAGGTTGAAAAGCAGCCAAAACACCTTCCTGATCTCCCTCCTGTTAAAGGAAACCAGCGATTTGCTGCAAATTGCTCATTGGATCAGTGTTGAGGATGACATAGATTGGCTGGAACGAGTACGTTTACAGTTAGCTGAAAGAATAAAAGATTTATGGAATGATGATAAGAGTATGTACACCCGCCGCGACCTTTCAAGCGCTGCTGAACACTCGGGGATAACCCTGGCTGTCTTTAGCCATGCCGGGCTGCCAAAAATCAAAGCCAACCTGAATCATCCGGGGGAAATATATGTGCGCATTGAAGAAGCGGAAAAACTGCCGGCTGATTTCTATTGTCGTTTGAGCGGTTTTTCCGCCAATGAGTACCGTGAACTTTTGATAGGGGAAAAAGATTTTCAGCGTATCGGTGATTGCCATGTGTACATCACACCCGAAGCCTTTTCATTTATTGAGTCGCTGCAGATCGCCCATTTGCCCGAAGGGGCACATGGCGAAGTGGGCATGGCTGACTTGGAACTCAGCGATATTTATGGGCTGCTGCCATTATATTGCGGAAGTCCCTCATCAGAGCAGGTGAAAAGGCTCTTGATGGCGCTGGATTTACAAGCCTTTCTTGTTGAAGGTGGTCTGTCATCATCTGCGGCTGGCAAAAACGAACCTGTACTACTTTTGCCGCCATGCTTTACGCTGATGATTATTGAAGGGTTGATTCGCTATCAGCAATTCGAGTCGGCAGAGATGATTTTCAGACATTGTTTCATCGATCGTCAATTAAATCCCAAACCTGGCGCTGCGCCTTCAACCCGCTGTGCATCAAACAGCATTGATGAGCTTTTCCCGCTGCGCACATACCTCAAACTGCACGGACTAATAAAACTCACCAACCGTGAGATTCTGATTTCGCATAATGATGGTGTAAATCTTGAATCAATTAATGTACAATATAATTTGATAAGGCTGGAAATCAAGCACCACCTCACCGAGGTTCAACTTCAATCAGGAGAAAAAGTATACTTGAACCAGCCAGGCCTTAACCGGGTATTATTGGAATAGGAAAGAAAGGAGCCGTACGATCATGACAGACAAGCCCGCAAACGTTCACGAAACCCTTCTAATGGCAATCGTACAGGCGCAAGACGCAGATATTGTCGATAACGTCCTTCAAAGAATGAATGTCAATGTCACTCGTTTGCCCAGCACGGGCGCTTTCTTGGGGCGCCGCAACGCGACCTTGCTCATCGGTATTCCGCCTGACAATCAAGAAGAGATTCTTGCAGCACTTAAAGAAAATTGCCGCCAGAGAGTTGAATACATATCCGTGCCATTGGAAAGCGCTCCATTACCGCTTCCCGCGCCAACACCGGTAACTGTAGGCGGAGCGACCGTTTTTGCACTTGAAATAGAATACTCAGAGGAGATGTAGCCATGAAAATGATAATCGCTATAGTCAATGACGAAGATACTGAAATGGTTACCCATGCCCTCAAAACTGCAGACCACCGCGTCACCATGATTGCCTCTACGGGCGGTTTCTTGCGCAGAGGGCTTTCTACTCTAATCTGCGCTGTGGAGGATGATATGCTTGCGGGCGCATTGGGGGTCATCCGCGGCTGCTTCCCCGCCGTCAGCGAAGAATCACAAAAGCGCTGCCGCGTTTTTGTCTTGAACGTCTTGGAAACCCACCATTTCTGAGCCGGACGCGCCTTTGTTAGTTAAGAGATAAATCACTAATCGTGAAATTCTTCAACACTGTAGGTCATCACCTGCAGTGTTTTTTTCTGCCAGGTGTTCGCCGGTACCCCCATTTTTTGGCATAAATGGGATAGAAAATCAGCGGGATCGGGCAGCTGCCCCCAAACCTGAGGCAAAAAAGTGGCACTCCTCAATCCGTCCCTCAAGACCACCCCGTCTACGCCTGGAGTTAATGTAGTCAATAATCCATCAGGCGAATCATATACAAGATCAAGCGGTGCGGTCAGCCTTGAAATCTCAATCGCAATCTGCTGAAACTCCGCATCTGTCATGCTTGGAAAGCGATAATCTTCAAAGGCAGCCTGGTAGGCGCGCTGCCTCACGTCTTGCGCAAGCGGCTGATACGCAGTTAGCGTGCCGATACACCCACGCAAATGCCCATGGAGAGTAAGCGTTACAAAACTCGCGCCGAAACCTCGCAAAGCCGGGGTGAGATCAGCCAGCACAATTGAAGGTGGCTGCGGCCCTCTTAATGCGTTTCCGATTGTTTGCCGCGCAAGCTGCAGCAGATATATTCGTTCTTGATCAGTTAATGATTCGCTCATGCTTTTCCCTGCCATTTGCCTTGTACTATCAACAATCCTCAGGTTGATTGGTATTCACTGCGATTACTTCGCAATAAGGAACACTTACGATAACTCATGCCAGCCAACTTCAACTTGCTTTCATTTTCATTCATCTCATAGTTACAAAATGATTGGGTATTAATTTTATACTCATTGCCCGAATGTTAGTCAAGAGCAGTTTTTTCATAAATCAAAACTGGTATAAACCTTGCTATAATTCACCTGAGGATTGAATATGAGCGATTCAGATGATTTAACACCCCTTGATCATACCAGCAACACAACGCCTGAGATGAATAATTTTGAGTCTCTCTCACCTGAAGAGGTTAATAAAGCCACTGCTGCGCCAAAGGTGGAAGAACCAGCCAAACCGTTCAGCATGTGGGGGGGCATTCAATCCATTGTGGTGGCTGCTTTCCTTTTAGCGTCGCTTTTCACCCTCTTCTCCCCGACCAATCTATTCTCAGGAGAGATGCTCGAGCGTGCCATTCAAGCCTGGAGAAGCAATCCAGATTCAGGCTCGGTGCCGGATGTATTGGTGACTGCTGAAGCCAACACCCTGCCCATCGGCATCGTTGCCGGTCACTGGAAGAATGATTCTGGCGCAGTCTGCCCTGACGGGCTTACAGAAGCCGAAGTAAACCTGAAAATTGCCACGCTCGTTCAGCAAAATCTGATTAATGAGGGATATAAGGTTGACCTGTTGGAAGAATTTGACGAACGATTGTCGCTCTACAAGGGCATCGCATTGGTTTCGATACACGCAGATACCTGTGAACCAATCCACGATGAAGCCAGCGGTTTCAAGGTTGCGGCTGCAGTGCACAGCGTTAACCCCGAAAAAGCCAGCCGTCTGACCTTATGTATGGCTGACCGCTTTCAAAGCGCAACCGGCCTTACTTACATGCCCAATTCCTCTTCCAACGACATGACCTACTATCATGCCTTCGACGAAATTCATTCTGAAACCACCGCAGTCATCATCGAAACCGGTTTCCTCAATCTTGACAGGCAGATATTAACGGAAAAGCCAGAGTTGATCGCCGAGGGCATAAGCAACGGGCTGCTTTGTTTTATTCGTAATGAGAAGGTATCGTTAACCGAGGAGACGCAAACCCCATGAACGAACAGGAGTTACTCGCGTTCAAACAAGCTATTCGCAACGCTCAGTCAGCGCTGCAGGCACGTGATTTCTCTGAGTTAAAACGATGGGCACAGACCGCAGCTGACCTTGCCCCAGAGCGCGAAGAGCCGTGGCTTTTCCTGGCCGCAAGCTCCACTGCCGCGGAAAGCATCCCATACCTGCAGAGAGCGCTCGAAATCAACCCACAGAGCAAACCGGCTTCACAGGGGATGCAATGGGCGCTTGAACGCGCGGCGCCGGCGCCGATTACCGAACCCGAACCTGGTTCCGCAGAAGAACCCCAACCCGCCGTGCATGAAACGCAGCCCATCGCTGCCGCTGCCCCCATGGATTTGGAGGACGGACAAGTTGAAGGTGCAACAAACGCCGAGCCAGCGCTGGCCGCTGTGCCGGGTAAACCTCAAAAAAAGAAAAATGGCTGCCTGACTGTACTCATCACTTTACTGGCGTTATCCTTAGTCGGTGCCATCGCCGTGTTTGCCTGGGCGGTGCTGCCTGGTTGGATAGCCTCAGCCCGAAGTTCAGCCGCACCCATCCCGGAAGGCATGCTGGTGAAGCCCAGCCTCACTCCAACAGCCACTTTTACGCCCACCGCTACGGCTACCTCTACACCGACTCCAACACCTACCTCCACCTACACCCCTACCCCCACAGATACCCCTGAGCCCACCGAAACACCCTGGCCAACCGACCCACCGGAAGAGTATTACGCCGAACCTGTTTACTCATCCGCAAATTGGATCGATATTAACCTCAGCGAGCAGATGCTTTACGCCTACAAGGGCAATGAATTAATCGCCTCATTCGTGGTCTCCACCGGCACCTCCGAGCACCCGACCGTCACCGGTGAATATCGAATTTATGTGAAGTACCGCTACACCGATATGCGCGGCGCCGATTATTTTTTGCCTGACGTGCCCTATACCATGTACTTTTATCGAGGCTATGGCATACATGGAACTTACTGGCACAACAATTTTGGTACGCCGATGAGCCATGGCTGTGTGAATATGCAAACCAGTGATGCAGCCTGGATTTACGATTTCGCCAGAATCGGCACTCTGGTTAATGTGCATTATTGATTCAATTGTCGCCTTATCCATAATTAATTGATTCTGCCACACACTGTCAGCATTCATCGTCCCGCCCCTTAATCACTGGCGCGAACTTTACAATTCACAGGATTTACACACCTTCTTCAGCAGGCAGTATGAGCTCGCTGCCGGATGCTTTATAATAGGGGTGGAGATTAATTAACGATGAGTGAACCTTTGTTTAAAGGATTGGTAAGCGATGAATATGACCAGCCGGTGGGAAGCGCCAAGGTAGGCGATGAACCCTGCTACGTCATCAATGACAATGGTTTTTTGCTTCATATCCCTTCCAAGCCTATCGATATGGAAATTCTCAAAGCATTCACCAATCAAATTGAAGGCAACGAAAGCATGCTTGCGCAGCAGGCTGCAGAAATGGTTGGTCAGGATGACCTGTTCACTCACGCTGCGTTTGAGTCGACATTTCGCAATGTAGACAAGCATCTGGATGCGGTGCTCGAGCATGGGCTCCCTGAAGATGCGCTGGCATACATGGGGATGATGGGCTTCCGCATCGTGCTGGATATGCATGGTGAAATTTTGCGCATACAGTTCCCGGCTGCAGCAGCCAACGGCGGTGAAGGCAATGGGGATGAATGAAAAATCAACAGCGGAGGGTAAATGTCCTCTGATTTCATAATCTCAACCTCAGATTCAAGCTTTGACTACGATGTGATTGCCTACTCGCAGAATTCACCTGTGATTGTGGATTTCTGGGCAGAGTGGTGCAAGCCCTGCCGTGTTCTTACCCCCATTCTTGAGCGGAAAGTTGAACAATTCTGGGGCGAGTTCAGGTTAGCCAAAGTGGATGTTGACGCCAACCCCAATCTCTCCCTGCGCTTCAGCGTGCGCTCCATCCCCACCGTGATGGCTTTCAGCCAGGGGCGAAAGATTTCGGATTTCAGCGGGCTTCTTCCCGAAGCAACGATTCATGAATTCATTCTCAATCTGCTGCCGCCCCGCCCTTCAGATTTACTGGCGCAGAAAGGCAACAGCCTGCTGCATATGGGCGAGCTCGATCATGCCCAAAAGGCTTTTACACAAGCGCTTGAACTGGATAATACGCATTCTCCGAGCACATTGGGTTTAATGAAAATCAGCCTGCTGCAGGGAGATGCCGCCACCGCTCGCCGGCTTTTCCATGATTTTCCTGCCAGCCCGGAATATAACTCAGCTGAGAGGCTGCTGCCGTTGATTAAGGCATTGGAAGACCTCGCTAATCCGCTCGCCCCTGTAAATGGCGACCTGGAGGCGATTTACCAGAATTCCATCCGCCTGGTTGCGCGCGGCAACACACTCGCCGGCATTGACGGGCTGCTCGAAGTATTACGCCAGGACAAGAATTTCAAAAAGGATCGGGCAAGAAACATACTGCTGGCTCTTTTTGAGCTGCTCGACCCTGAAGCCGATCAAACGCGAAATTACCGTGCCGAATTGGCGACGATCTTGTTTTAGGGTTGTTCGCTCCTGGAAGAACTGCGAATACGGCAAAAGCAAGCCTTACTTTGGGGCCTCAATTATCAATCCTTACCAGCACTTCCGCCAATTGCCCGAAAGAATTCACGATTAGCGCCACAGCGTGCTCTTAATGTTTAGCGAGGTATTTCATTAAGTTCGAGTGACGGTGCGATAAAACACAAAAATCCGTGTTGTGAACAAAACTCCTGAATTTGCTGCGCCAGAGCAGGTGGTGCGCCATATTCCAGCAATTGCACCTGCAACCCGTTTTCCTTGCAGCGCATCAGATACTCGATGAGGTAGTCCCGATTTTCCTTGTTCTGTTTGCCATAAGTCTGATTCTGGAAGTTGATTGAAGTAAACACCGTCTCCTGGTTAATACCTTCCACCAACCCCTTCAACTCCCCTCGGTTAATGGCTGTGTTTACAAACACATCACCACCATTGATGACCAGCGGAAGCTTGAACCGGCGCAGCGTTTGCAGAATTGACAGCAAGCTCTGGTAAACTTCCTCGGTTTCATAAACATAATACACATCCGCATTATCGAGGAAGAACCCGTCAATACCCTTGTCCGCCAATTCTTGTGCTTTCACATTCAGGTATTGCTCCCATTGCGGCTGGCTGACATCCACCCAGCGCTCTTCTGGCCAGTTTTCATACGGTCCAAGTGTGATCCCTTCGAAATCTGGGTATCCAGAGCGGAAGGTTTCAATTGAACCAATGTTCAAATAAGAATAGATGTGGGTATTGCCATTTTGACGAAGCTGCGCGATGGTTTCTGCACTGAAGAAATCTGCGTCAATGACCAAAACATCGTAGCCGCTGATTTCAAAGATAGCCTCATCAGAGATGCCGATGAACACACCGTAGTCTTGCTGCGGCGCTGCAGACGATTGGCAGGCTGAAGTAAAGAGAATCAATGACGCGCTGAGAAACACGAAGATCCGTTTCAAGAAATAACCCTTTCATTTTTGAGTGTATCATTTTTTGGGGGATTCTTCTGCGGTGCTGCCACAGCACCGCGCCGCTCTTCACATTCGGTAGCTGGATTTTGGGATGCCACTTGTTTACGTCAGGCTAATTGGCCAGGCAGTTTTAACTTTTCCTTGGGCGGAAAGCCCGCATCGAACACGTCTACTTCAGCATCATCCACCTGATAACCGGCCGGGTCTTGAAAAGTACCGCTGACCCCTGAAAGAAAGCCGGGTATTAGCTCTTTCACCAAGAAGAATGGCGCAGCATCGTTTCGCGGAACGGCGGCGTAATAAATATGGTTTAAATGCCCACTGACAAAGCCAAACCTGGCATAGTATTCAGGGCTGCCGGTAATCACCAGCGCACCACAGCCGAGGGCGGCTGCTTTTTCCATCGTAAAGCGGATAAGCTCGCTGCCGTACCCATTGCCCTGGAATTCCGGCAGCACACTCACCGGGCCGAAAGTCATCGTCGGCAGCACCCGCCCATCCTCACACACGATTTCAGAATGGCTGTACATGATGTGCGCGACAATTCGTCCATGCGCTTCAATTACATAATTCAATTCTTTGACGAAGTCGGGGCGGATGCGGAACCTGTGTAGCACGTAATGCTCAGAACAACCAGGGCTGTATTTGTTCCAAAAAGCCTCTCGGGTGAGGGTCTCTACCTCACGCCAATCCGCTTCGGTTTCTGGTCGAATTGCAAAAGGATTAAAGAGCATGATACTCCGTTAGAAATGCATGGAAAGAAAAGAATGAACGACAATCACCCATCGGTATGATTTTACCTTACAGCCAGGTGATCGTATCAACCTCTTCGAGGTGCTGGTTATCGTGATGCCTTGGCGACTACAAAAGCTTGTTTGAGCGCAGCAATTCGTTTCGTGACGCTGTCTTCTGTGATGGCACTGCCCGCCGCCATATCATAACCATGGATGGTGCCTTGGGTCTGATTGAGCATCACCTCGGCGCCGGCAGTGCGCAGCCGCTCTGCATAGGCGATGCCCTCATCACGCAGACAGTCAAATTCTGCGGTTTCAATGTAGGCAGGCGGGATGCGCTTCGGCAGCGGCCACTGCATCGGCGAGGCTTCAGCCCACCTCTCCAGTGGAGTGTTTATCAGGTACATTGCCCACAACTTTTTATTGAGCGTTGAATTCCATAAAGGTGTATCGGTGAAGACCTTCATGGATTCAGTTTGCATGCGCGCATCCAGCGCCGGGTAGAGCAGCATCTGGATACATGCGTCAGCACCGAGTGCGCACACAGCAGCCGTGAGAAGACCGCCAGCGCTATCTCCGCCGACGGCAATTCTGCGGCGGTCAATGCCGAGCTCATCCGCATGATCAACAAGCCAATCAAATGTACAAACGGCATCGGTCTGGGCAGCCGGGAAAGGATACTCGGGGAGCAAATGGTATTCCGGAAAAGCCACAGCACAGCCCGCGCCCTCTGCGTAGCGCAAGACCAGTTTTTTATGGTATGGCGCAGCACGAAAGACAAATGCGCCTCCGTGAAAATACAACAGGCAGGGTTTCGGGCTTGCCAGGTGCGTTGGAGTGAAAACCTCCACCGATACCGGCTTACCACGATAACCGGGCAGGGTATGGTGGCTGATGCGGATGCTCTCGGGCACGCGCACAGCGGAGGCCATCAACTTCATCACTGGCGCAGCCGCGCGCATCATTAAAGGGGTTAGC
>WPCI01158439.1_pt1 | contig 18418 bp, 15 predicted proteins | sample 5399871 | NCBI WGS metagenome assembly WPCI01 (sample SAMN12869469, study PRJNA574797) | sludge metagenome | isolation source: wastewater treatment of pH7 | place: China:Beijing | collected 2019-05-20 | reverse complement strand
ACGAGCTGATCCATATTCAACGCCCTTGCGAAACTTCTTGCGGTTTTGACTTCTAATAACCACAATCAGCTTCAACAACCCTGCTGCTATGAGCCCAATCAGCAGGTCCTGAAGCTTGAAGGATAACCAGGGATGCTGGGCCAGGAAGGATAAATTGGCAAAGCTGGTAATGACCTTGTCGATGAAGTCACCACCTTGAAGCAAACGAAAGATTTGAGCCAGTTTGTTTGCCAGGTAGAAAGGGATCAGATAGATCAGGTTGAAAGCTAATTCTTTATTGAATCGGTTTTTCATCGAACTATTTCTTTTCTCTGAACTCGCTCTGGAACCTTGGCGGCTCTGTCTTTATGGAGTTGTTTGAGCTTTTGCAGCTTCTCCCGAAGGGAAGGGCGTTCCTGCACTTTCAAGCGCTTTTTGACAAACTCACTGAAGGCTGTTTGGAGGATATCTGTATCTCTACCTCTGAAAAATACCAGGTAGTGCGGGGGATTCTTGTCCCGCTCTTTCTTGATGGCATATTCAATGCCATAGCGTCTGGCGATTCTTTCGAAATCATGGATGTGCTCATCGTGAATTTCAATATTTGTGAGCCCTGATCTTTCCTTCATCATCTCTCTGATCGTCATGCGACCTTTGTATGCTGGATGAAGTGCTTTATCTCTGGCATTCAGTTGCCTTCTTTGGCGTTCTTGGGCAAGGTACTTTTCGATGGCTTGTAAGAAAACCTTCCCGGTCATCTTACCGGTTTGAATGATGAAAGCCATGCTTTTTTGGGATACTTCTTCCTGCATGGTCACTATCCTTGTTTTGGTTTACCGTACAGGTCATGATTTACTCTGGCCTGGTAATAGATGTTGATCGTTTTGCTGGCGTTATAGAGCACAGTAAACAGAAACGCCCTGATATTTCTCACATCGCTTGAGTTATCCCTCATCGCGTCCAAAACGTATTCGATATGCATTGAGTTCAGACTTAGGAGCCGCTCCCTGACTCTTTCAGCAGGTATCTGCGAGCCGTTGATACGAAAATATTTTGAATGTGAACAGGCTGTATCGACGAGGATTTCAAGGATTTCCGGAATCGAGTCGGGGTATCTTAGCATCAGGATTTCATAGTCAATATTTTTCTTAAAAATATCCCGATATTCCATCCATCGATCCATCTCTTTTTCTCTTTCGACAGCACGTGGCATCTTTGATTGATGGATAGATTGATGAGATCCGTTCTCAGTCTCATTAACCTCAGTCTTATTAATATCAGTATTAATTAACTCCTTTTTTGAGAAGTCTTGGCTTCCTTTTTCCGGAACTATTGACTTCCCTTTTTCGGAAGTCTTGACTTCCTCTTTTGGGAAGTTTTCAGTCCCCTGAGTTTCAAGGTGGGCGTTGTCTTCCTTGCCTAAAAAGTTCATCACATAGATTCTGGTTGGTCTTCCCATGCCTTGCTTTACCCGCTCAATTAGCCCAATGCCTTTATCGCTATCCAGTTCCGCCAGCAACCTGACCGCCTTGTTGTGTCCACAATTCATCAGTTCCTGAATTTCGATCAGTGTGAAGTAGATAAAGATGCGGTCCTGATCATCTTTCCATTCATTTGATACAGACAAGCTCATTCGATCCAGCATCAGACCATAGAGTACCTTTGCGTCGCTCGACATGTTAGCAAAGGTGGAATCGGTGAACAGCCTTTTAGGGATACGATAGAAGGTGAACTGTTCAGCCTGCTTGCCATAGTAATAATCAAATTGATGTGATTTCAACAACTCATCCTCCAGATCGCAGGAAACAGAAAAGGATCATTGAACAGCTTATTACACTGTAATGATCTCCAAAAATTGGCTGTTTTGGGTTGGTTCTGCTTCGGTCAAAGAACCATCAAAAAACGTATTCCCACAACCGAGATCAACAACCACTCTCACAAGAACATGGTTCTTAATGACCTTGTTTCTATAGTTTTCACCTTCTGGAACGAAATATATCTTTTGAATATAGTGCTTAAAACGAAGGATTTCTACGAAGTTACTCGTTGAGTTCTTCGTAGTACTGTCATAGTCTCGACATGCGCGGTTTGGGGGAACATGTCGAATGCGCGCACGCCGCGCAGGCTATAACCTGCTTCTTTGAGCTGTTTCAGGTCGCGGGCGAGCGTGCTGGGGTCGCAGGAGATATAGATGATTTCACGCGGGTTTAGGTCGATGAGTGCCTGGCGGGCTTTGGCGTGGAGCCCGGAGCGCGGTGGGTCCGGCACAACCAGGTCGATAGGCTTAATCTGTTCCAAAATTTCCGGCAGGAGGGATTCAACCGCGCCTTCATAGAGGCTAATGTTTTCGAACTCGTCAAGGTTACCTGCAAAATCAAAGCAGGCGGACGGCGAGCTTTCAATGGCGGTCAGACTCTTCGCGTGAGGGGCAAGGAAGCGGCTAAAAAGCCCAACGCCGCTATACAGCTCCAGGATGGAGAGGTTTTCCCGCCCATCAATCAGCGTTAAAACATGGCTGACCATCTCCTCCGCCACGGGCAGGTTTACCTGGAAGAAGGACTCGGGAGAAACCAAAAATTCCTTCCCCAGAACGCGAAAGACCAGGGCGTCATTCCCGCCAAGGTTCAGGCTGCGTCCATCCGGGCTGAGATAGGTGGAGGAGACGGGAAGGTCGATGAACAATTCAGGCGGCTCATCGGTTTCGCCTTCAAACACGAGCATGATTTCACCCTCACTGTCGAGGCGCATACCAACGCGCGCGATGCCAGAATCCACGTCCATTTCGATTTGACTGAGGAGCTCATTCATTTCATCAGGAATCAAAAGGCACTTTTCGATCGGCAGGACCTCATCGGATGCAGCCCGTTTGAAACCGAGACGCGGGGTAGTTTCAGCATCCTCGGGGCGGGTAGGGTGGAACTGAACTTGGTTGCGGTAGCCAAAAGGAGTTGGACTGGCGGTAATTTGAACCTCCGGCAGGTCAGAAAACTTTCCAATCCGTTGAAGCTGGTCCTCAACGAGCCCTTTCTTCAGCGACAATTGCTGCGCGTAGCCTAAATGTTGATAATGACAGCCACCGCAGATTGAAAAGTAGGGGCAGGGAGGAATGACGCGGTCTGGGGACACCTCAAGCAGTTCGATAGAACGACCGCGGGCAAAACGGTCTTTGCTTTCTGTTATCTCAATATTCGCAAGCTCTCCGGGCAGCACAAAAGGCACAAAAACAGCCCGTCCATCCGGCAGACGCCCCAAGCATTCGCCGCCATAGACCATCTTTTCGAACCTCACTTGTGCAATCTCAGCCATATTTCACTCTCCAATCTATCTTGCGTTAATTCTACCTCAGGGTATTGAGGGATTAATCAACTATTGAAGTTATGGCTCGCGTGAATAGGTGACCAATCATATCCTAAATGCCTATCATGGGGTTAAAGTTTCGGCAGAAATAAGTTGTAGGTCAGGTTCCGTAGTTGAACCTGACGCTGCGTTTGATTGTCGGCTTGAAATGCGCAAGCCAACCTACGACTACGACAAAAATGTAGGTCAGGTTCCGCAGTTGAACCTGACATTGCGTTTGATCGTCGGCTTGAAATATGCAAGCCGACCTACGACTTGCCGAAATAGTCAATTGGTAGTCAAAATTGGCTTGCGTAATCAACCCTGCTCAGGTATAATGCTTGTCTCTATGGGCGGTTAGCTCAGTTGGTTAGAGCGTTGCGTTGACATCGCAAAGGTCGTAGGTTCGAGTCCTATACCACCCACACAAAAGCGGCTGATTTCAGCCGCTTTTGCGTTAATGAAGGCTAACCTTTCCCCTGTATTGGGTCAGCCAGTTATTGACAACTAAATCTTTTCCTCAATCTCGCGCAGAGCAAGCTCAATGAAGGCTTCCACGCTCATCGCGCCGGGGTTTTCGCCGTTGCGCCTTCGCAGTGCCACCTGACCGTCTTCCATTTCGCGGTCACCAATCACGAGCATATAAGGCACTTTCTGTTTCTGGGCGTCGCGGATCTTAGCGTTCATGCGATCCGAGCTGTCATCCACCGTCAGCCTCAAACCGGCTTTTTTCAAGCGGGCGGCAACTTCGTGCGCATAGTCGTTATGGCGGTCGGCAATCGGAATCAGAGTCACTTGTTTTGGCGAGAGCCAGGCGGGGAAAGCGCCGGCGTAGTGCTCGATTAGCACGCCAAAAAAGCGTTCCATCGAACCCAGCAAGGCGCGGTGCACCATGTAGGGGCGGTGCTCTTTGCCATCTTCGCCGATGTAGCTCAAATCGAAACGTTCGGGCTCGTTGAAGTCAAATTGAATGGTCGAGAGCTGCCATTCGCGCCCGAGAGCGTCTTTGACCTTGAGGTCGATCTTGGGTCCATAGAACGCGCCGCCGCCCGCGTCCACCTGGTAGGGGACGCCCATGCGTTTCAGCGTTTCTTCCAATGCAACTTCGGCATCATGCCACATCTTGTCATCCCCGACGCTCTTTTCGGGTTTGGTACTCAGATACGCCTGGAACTCCTTGAATCCAAAGGCTTTTAACATGTCCATGCTGAAATTGAGCGTAAAGTCGATTTCATCAGGCATTTGGTCCGGTCGGCAGAAGTGGTGGGCGTCATCCTGAGTGAAGCCGCGCACGCGCATCAATCCATGCAGCACGCCTGAGCGTTCGTAGCGGTAGACCGTGCCCTTCTCAGCAAACCGCAGAGGCAAATCGCGGTAGGATCGCAACTGGCTTTTGTAGATGTGAAGATGGAAGGGACAGTTCATCGGCTTGATGAAGTATTCCTGATCCTCAATTTGGATCGGTGAGTACATGTTTTCTTTATAGAAGCCAAGATGACCGCTCGTTTCCCACAGACTGGCTTTGCCGATGTGGGGAGTGTAGACAAGGTCGTAGTCGTTGGCAACGTGCTGATCGTCCCAGTAGCGCTCGATTTGGTGGCGGATCATGCCCCCATTGGGATGCCAGAGGATCAAACCCTGACCAACTTCGTCATTTGAGCTGTAGAGGTCAAGCTCCTTGCCGAGTTTACGATGGTCACGTTTTTTGGCTTCCTCGAGTTTCCAGAGGTAATCCTTGAGCTGATCTTTGCTTTCCCATGCGGTGCCGTAGATGCGCTGGAGCATGGGGCGTTTCTCATCGCCGCGCCAATATGCGCCTGCGACGTTTAGCAGCTTGATCGCGGTAGGATTGATCTGGGCGGTTGACTCCACGTGGGGACCGCGGCAGAGGTCCAGAAACTTACCGCTCTGGTAAGTTGAGATAACTTGTTTTTCGTCGGTTGGGTTACCGTCGTCATCCAGATTGCCGTGCTCAAGACCGTCAATCAGTTCCAGCTTGAACGGCTGGTCCTTGAAGATCTGGCGAGCCTGGTCGGCGCTGACCTCGTTGTAGACGAAGTTTTCTTTTGACTTAATCAGCTCCTTCATGCGATTTTCGATGACTTCCAGGTCATCGGGCGTCAGGCTGCGGGGTAGATCGAAGTCGTAATAAAAGCCGTCTTCAATGGCTGGTCCGATGGCAACATGGGCATCGGGGAACATCTCCACGACCGCTTCAGCCATAATGTGGGCGGTGGAGTGGCGGATCCGATAAAGCTCTGACTTTACGTAATCCTCATTCTGATGTGACATTTCTTCCTCCTTGCCGGTTGCTATATGAGATTTTTCCGAGGTCTTTTAGTACAGCCGGACTTAAAACAAAAAGACCCTCGCTCTGGGGCGAGAGGTCTCTCACGCGGTTCCACCCAGATTGCTCCTTGCGGAGCATCTCAAAATGCCGGTAACGGGGCTTCCGTTCGTCTTAGTGAGCGTTTGCTGTTCAGACTCAAGCTGGCAGGGGGTTTTCAGCGGTTCCGACCGGGCAGGTTCACACTCTCCCTGCTTCACTGGCGGTCAATAACGGCGTACTCGTCCTGCGTCATCGCGACTAATGGGAAAGTATATCACCAGCGCACGCGAACGCAAGGGTGAGGAGTGGACAGGTGAGGGGTGGACATTAGGACAATCGCATCTAAATAGCGGGCAAGGAACCTGCAGCATAGGGGGAAACGGAGGTGAAGGATGGAAGAAAGCACATTTTCAATCATATTCAGCGAACCGGAAGACCCGCGATTATATCGAACCAAGCGGCATAAATTATTAGACATCATTCTCATGACCATTTGTGCCGTATTAAGAGCCAAGATTTCAAAGATGCCCCCTATGACTATGCGGAAGCCGTCAATAAAGGCCATGGACGCATTGAGACAAGACGGTGTTGGTCTGTATCTGATCCTGAATATCTGAGAGGGATCAGTCAAGACTGGCCAAAACTGACCAGCCTGGTGTTCATTGAGAGTGAACGGTGGATTGGAGAAAAGAAAGAAGTATCCACACGCTACTTTATCAGCAGTTTGAAGGGCAAAGCACAAGAAGTTCTCGCATTCCAAAGGGCGCATTGGGGGATTGAGAGCAGCCTGCACTGGGTCTTGGACATGGCTTTCAATGAAGGCCGCTGTCGCGTAAGAAAGGACTTTGCGTCTGGTAATTTCGCCATTATGCGCAAAATGGCCATCAATCTGCTCAGACAGGACAAGTCAGTCAAGGTTGGTGCTCATGGCAAACGCTTGCGTTGTGGCTGGGATGATGACTGTCTGCTCCATGTCCTCTCACAATAAGATGCGATAGCCCTGCGAATCGCCCTTTGATTATCATCAATTTGCTGTTATTCTTCTAGAAGAACAGCCATGTTCAGCATGGAAAAACGCGTAATAAAACATCTGAATAATGTAAAGGGTAATGTTATGAAAAATGTTGTTTATTTCTTTCTGTTTTGTACAATGATACTTTCCTTAGGGTTTCCGGTTACTTCAGATTCTGTGCTGGCTAACGAAATCTCAGTTTCCACCCCAACGCCTCCTGTTCCGGAATTGGAGTTTTTCGGGCATTTACCCGAGGAAGCAGAACTTCACCACGGGTTTGAGGAGCAGTTTGCTTTTCCCCACAACCTTACTGAAAGGTATCAGGAGGAAGAATATGAGCTGGAATCGCCCGTAATTAATCCGCCTACAGCGGAGGAACTCGCCCAAACGCAAGCGCAAGTAGCAAGCTATGACTGCGCCTTGGTCACCGATGTACCCAAAGGCGAATGTGAAGCCTTGGTCGCGTTATACGCCAGTACTAACGGGGCTGGGTGGAGTAATAGTAAGAATTGGCTGACAAGTACACTGGTTGGAGATTGGTACGGATTGTCTCTCTACAATGGGCATGTAAGCGATATTTCCTTGTCTTCCAACCAACTGAGCGGGACGATCCCGCCCGAACTCGGCAACCTGACCAACCTTCGGTCTCTCTACTTATACTCCAACCAATTGAGCGGGACGATCCCGCCCGAACTCGGCAACCTGACCAATCTATATGAACTCTGGTTGTCCTCCAACCAATTGAGCGGGACGATCCCGCCCGAATTCGGCAACCTGACCAAACTTTGGTACCTCTACTTGTCTTCCAACCAATTGAGCGGGACGATCCCAACCCAACTCGCTAGCCTGACCAACCTTTGGAATCTCGGCTTGTCTTCCAACCAACTGAGCGGGACGATCCCAACCCAACTCGGCAACCTGACCCAGCTGAGAGGGCTATTCTTGGGTGACAACCAATTGAGCGGGACAATCCCTTCCTCACTCGGCAACCAACCCTACCTTTGGAATCTCAACTTGTCTTCCAATCAATTGAGCGGACCGATCCCACCTCAACTCGGCAGTCTGACCAGTCTGGTTTATCTCGTATTGGGTGATAATCAATTGAGCGGGACGATCCCGTCTGAACTCGGCAACCCTCCCGACCTAGGGTATCTCGACTTGTCTTCCAATCAACTGAGCGGGACGATCCCGTCTGAGCTCGGCAGCCTGCTCTACCTTTGGGAGCTATCCTTGTCTTCCAACCAATTGAGCGGGACGATCCCGCCCGAACTCGGCAACCTGACCGACCTTCAGGTTTTCGACTTGAATGACAACCAATTGAGTGGTTCTATCCCGCCCGAACTCGGCAACCTGACTACTCTCATAGGCTTGGACCTATCAGTTAATCAGTTCTCAGGAGATGTGCCAGACAGCTTAACTAACCTGGTGAACCTGTGCGAACCTGGCAACATGGACTACCCATGTTATGGGATTTACGAACTTGATCTTGGTTACAACTATCTGAATGTGCCTGCGCCAGAACCCCCAGCCGGCTTTCTGGCAATCAAAGATCCAGACTGGTACCTGACACAGGCGGTGGAGGCAGACATTCCGGGAGAGACTGGCGGCGATCTAGACTCAAATGATGGCAATACCGAAATTGTCATTCCCGCTGACGCGGTGGAAGGTCTGCTGACCCTGTTTTTTGTTCCCCGACCCTATCCCAGCCACAACATCGGAGTGTTGAGATTTGCGGGCAACAGCTTTAAGCTGACCGCCTCGATCGGCGAGACACCAATCGCAACCTTCGCCAAACCGTTGACTCTGACGCTGCATTATAGTGAGGACGCTTTGCACTCCATTCCCGAAGACAGTCTGCTCCTCTACTACTGGGATACGGATCAACTTGCCTGGGTGGATGCCGTCAGCACTTGCGAGGGTGGCGTTTACACTCGCAACTTTGACGAGAACTGGTTGAGCTTGCCAATCTGCCACTTGAGTGAGTTCGCGTTGATTGGAGATGCGCTTGACATCTTCCTCCCGGTCATTATACGGTAGACCCTATTGAAACAAACAAGAATGGGCAGCCGTGTGAACTGCCCATTCTTTAATCTCAACCCCAGAATTTTATTCGGACATTGATGAATTTGGGACACAGTACCGAATTACCTTCAGGGCGATCGCAACAATTTCAGCCTGGTTTAAAAGAAATGTGCGATCTTCTGCTGATCGCACCAAAACCCAACGAAAAACAATCAAATCGGAGGTGTTATTGATGCGTTCAAAAATGGAACACACGCTACGAAGTTGAGACTCCATTACGTAGTCATGAAAATTGGTAGACAATGCCCTCAAAAAACCTCGGTTTTGGTTGTCAGGTTGAACTGCGCAACCTGACCTACGACTATAGGATTTCGTTGTCAGATTAAATTGCGCAACCTGACCTACAACTGCGATGTTTTTGGTGCATTCAAAAACGGAACGCACGCGACGAAGCTAAGACTCCCTTACGTAGTCATGAATATTGGTAAACAATGCCCTAAAAAAAACAAGGTTTTCGTTGTCAGGTTGAACTGCGCAACCTGACCTACAACTTTGATTGTTTACTTGTTATCCAAGGTGATTGTCTGCCCCTACGCTCCACTTTGCCCACAAATGCCCGGATGTAGAGGTAACCCACTGTGGTTACCCGCCTGATTACTGATTTAATTGTTTGATGAAAATGTAAATGATCACCCCAAACAAACTGAAAACCTTCACTGTCAAGACATGAAACCTCACCCTACGAGTGAATCCCTCATGGGTATTCCTATCAACAAACGCAGCTTCCTATGCACAATAAAAAAACCCCGCGATTACTCACGGGGTTTTTGGTTTCAGGGGTTTGGTTTATGCCAACGCGGTTTCGACAACACTGGCGAAGGCTTTTGGATCACGCACAGCCAGATCTGCCAGCATCTTGCGGTTGAGGATTACCTCAGACTTGCGCATGGCTGCAATCAGGCGGCTGTAGGTTGTGCCATTCAGACGGGCTGCAGCGTTGATACGTGCAATCCAAAGCCGGCGTAAATCGCGTTTGCGATTGCGGCGGTCGTTATAGGCATACCATTGCGCGTGCAGGTAGGCTTCGTTCGCGCGTTTAAACAAATGATTGTAGGATCCCTCATAACCACTGTTATGGGCGATCAACCGCTGATGGCGGCGTCGGCGATAGGGTCCACTCTTTACTCTTGCCATAATTCATTGCTCCTTTGCGGTCCCCTGGGCGTCAGATTCTTGATCTTGTTAGTACACCCAGCAGCCACACTAAACCGGAATTGACAGGACAGTCCTTAGTCCTTTTTGCTCATGTAGGGCGCCAGACGCTTGATGTGCTTAACCAGCCCGTTGGCATTGACGGCGATCGTTTCGGCGAGCAAATACTTGGTCCGCTTGGATGTGTTGCGGCGTAAGTGACCCTTACCGATCTTGGTCCGTACAATTTTACCGGTACCAGTTGTGCGGAAGCGTTTGGACGTAGCCTTATGAGTCTTTATTTTGTACTTTCCACTACTCTGTTTACGTGGCACGTCAAACTCCTCTAAGAAAATCCAACGGCTGTTAACAACCCAGCCGTTGGTCGATAAACCAAAAGGAAATTATACCAGAAAATAGCCGTTGTCAACGGGCTTATTTTTTACGGATCCTAATTCTTTTTAGGCGTCAACATCATGAACATTGTCCGCCCTTCCATGTTAGGCGGTTGCTCAATTTCTGCGACATCCTTCAATTCTTCAGCGATTTCCCGCAGATCTTCCAACGCCAGCTCGGGGTAGGTGATCTCCCGCCCTCTGAAGCGGATGGTGACACGCACTTTCATGCCATCTTCCAGCCAACGGTGGGCGTCGCGAACCTTGAAACCCTGGTGGTGGTCACTGGTTTTAGGGCGCAGGCGGATTTCCTTGATCTCGATTTTGGTCTGAGATTTCCGGGCTTCGCGTTCCTTTTTCTCTTTATCGTAAAGGAATTTGCTGAAGTTGATGATTTTGACCACGGGTGGATCTGCGTTTGGGGCAATCTCTACCAAGTCTAAACCAACATCGTTGGCACGGCGAAGAGCGGTCTCGATGGCAACAATTCCGACGTTCTCCCCGTTTTCGTCCACAAGGCGAACTTTATCGCTGCGGATCCGTTCATTAATGCGATATTCTTGTTTACTACTGATCTTCTTATTCTCCTTACTTAATCTGTCTTGGACAGGTGAAATCAATAACGGCGTAATAATTACAAATATTACCATATCCTCTCGATAAGCGTCAATAATTATCTAAGGATTTAGCGAATCCAGCCCTGTTTGGTGCCTGGGATACACTCAATTCCGGACACCGTTCCGGGATTAGTGGGCATTATGACTTTGGGGGGAACTCCTGCCTTTTGAAACACAATAATCTGTTTCGGTGTGATATTTCCTCCCATTGTTTCGTTTTTGATAATACAATAACTACTGGAGGAACAAATACTATGAACTTGACGAATAATCTCGAAAAATATGCTGACCTGATCGTTCGAATCGGGCTAAATCTGCACAAAGGCGACAATCTAATCATCCGGCTTACCGAAGACGCTTTACCCCTGGCGCGTCTGGTTGCAAAGAAAGCCTACAAGGCAGGCGTTGGCGACATTCAGTTGACGTTTACCGATGATTCGATCACGCTCGACCGATTTTTGGATGCTCCGGAAGAAAGCTTTAACAACTATCCGGAATACCTGGTTGATTTTATGGAGAATTTACTTCTCGACAACCACCATGTTCTCAGCCTGGTTGCGCCAAACCCTGACCTTCTCAAGCCGGTTGATCCAACCCGGATTGCCCGTTGGCAAAAGGTTGCTGGCATGGCAGGTAAACGGACAATGAAGTACACCATGCAAAACAAAGTTAAATGGTGTGTCACCGCGGTGGCATGCCCGGCTTGGGCTAAAGCCGCCTTCCCCGAACTGTCGGAGGAAGAGGCGATGAGGGAGCTTTGGAAAAATATTTTCTTTGCGACCCGAGTTGATCAGGATGATCCAGTCGCCGCCTGGGAGGAACACGATACCAGACTCAAAGCCCACCAGGATTTCCTCAATGAAGCCCGTTTCGATCGGGTGCACTATGAGGGTCCAGGCACTGACCTGATGGTTGGGCTGGCAAAAGACCATATTTGGGTTGGTGGTTCCGGTTACAGCGAGGCAGGTGACCGCTTCTTCGCCAATATTCCGACCGAAGAGGTTTTTAGCATGCCTGATGCCGACCGTGTGGATGGCGTCTTGCGTGCCACAATGCCGCTTTCCGTGCGTGGGCAGCTCGTGGACGGCTTTCATTTCACCTTCAAAGACGGAAAAGTGGTGGATTATGACGCCGCGGTTGGAAAGCAAATTCTGGATGACCTTCTGGCAACCGACGAAGGCGCAAAGCACCTTGGCGAGATCGCTTTGGTGGCGGATAACTCCCCGATCAGCAACACAGGCGTGCTCTTCAAGAATACTCTTTTTGATGAGAATGCTTCCTGCCACTTTGCTCTTGGAGCAGCCTACAGCGAGAATCTCGAAGGTTCAACCGAACGCAGCGATGAGGAAAACCGCAAGTTGGGCATGAACGACTCGGTAATCCATGTGGACTTCATGGTTGGTAGCAAAGAAGTGACGGTAACCGGTATCAAGGTTGATGGAAGTGAAGTCGTTTTACTGAAAGATGGCGAGTGGACGATATAAAGCCATTCGGTGTTGGTTTAATATCAATAGAGCCTGGATCATCCCAGGCTCTATTTCTTGTTGACCAAATGCTTTGAGTGTTACCTCTTGATAAGCGGCAGATAACCCAGAGATGCTCTATAGTAATAGACCCTTAGGTAATCGATCCGACTTCCATCTGGAATGTTAATATGCTTGTTGAAAACGGCGCTGGGAGACCCGCTTTTCAGGTAAATACAGCCTCCCGTCCAGTCGGTACTCCAATTCACGGAACTTGTTCGGGGGAGTAAGACCGAGCCGGGGATGTGGAGATAGGAAAAACTGGAGCTATAACCACCCACCCCATCCGGCAGCCTGTAAGCCACACGCAAGCCGCAAACATACATCGAGCTTCCTACCAAATTGGGTCTCCAATTAAGGACATAGCTGTTGGATATATTATCAACAACTGCTCCGGAATATGCACTCAACTCGGTGCTAAACCCAAAGTAATTCCCAAATGGCACATAGGCAATGTCATTAAGTCCCCCTGCATCATCGTAGGATGTGACCCACGCTTGACCCATAACAAGCGCGTTGATGGATTGCCCTCCTTCAGTGTCGTTTTGTGCCAGGACATCTGGCGTTGAACTAAACGCGAGGAATGAGCCTAACAAGACAACTGAGATCAGAGCTAACACTAATCGTTTATAGAACGTTCCTTTGTTTTTCATGTTCACCTCCAGTTAGCTGCAAAGGTGACTACGGAAGCCTGTAAGCAACGCGCAGACCACAAAGCATCATGGTCGACCCATTCGCATAAGGACGCCAATTTAGAACGTAGTTGTAGTTCACATTATCAACAACATGCTCAATTAATGGGCTCAGTGCCGTGCCGTAGCCAGCAGTACCTGTTGAGGCGATACTGGTGACATCACTTAATCCTCCCGAATCATCATAGCGGGTCACCCAGGAATAAGAATCGCTTGCGCTTGTATCGTAATAGTAGATTCGAAGATAGTCAATCCGGGCGCCATCGGGAATATCTAAATGAAGATTGTAAATTACATTCGCATTTCCACTTACCTGGTATAAACAGCCCCCGGTTCCACTGCTATTCCATTCGACTGCGCTGTCACGGGGGCGAAGAGCTGAACCTGTCGCGTGGTAATAATAAAAACCGCTCCAATTCGGTTCAGCGTTTGTCTCAATAGTGTCGGGGTCTCCCTCTGGAATGAGAGCATCCCAATTCACTTCTTCTTCCGGTTGGTCTCCACTTGGGGCAATTACAGCCTGATTAGCTTCAATGATCGCCCCAGTGTAGCCGTTATCATCAGGTTGCAATTCACCGCCTTCATGCTGGGTGGTCAGAGCTTGAGGTTCAAACCCCGGTTCGCTTGACCATGGCCAGACAATCTGCGCTTCGACTGCAATGACTGTCAGACTGAGAAGTCCGAGTAAGACAACCACCGCCACAGCAGTGGATTTTTTGAACGTTAATTTCATCTTGAACCTCCTTGTGTGTTCAAAATCTAAGAAAAAAGTATTGGAATGTTGTGGAATTAAAAGGATTAACTACTTACATTATATAAATGCAACGTCGCTGAGTCAATAATGGTATGGTGTTTGTATAGAGTTTTGTGAAAATGGAGATCTAGCAACTTTTGCTGCCTGCCATGCACAAGGGAAATGTTGAAAAAAACGCCCCGTATGGGTGACGGGGCGTTTGGGAAAGGATTTACTCTTTTTCGTAGGGCTCACCTTCAGCCGCGGGCGCTTGCCCCTTGCCGATAAAGCCAGCCAGGACGATCATGGTGATCAGGTAAGGTGCCATCGCCATAAACTGCGGTGGGATTGAGCTTCCCAAGAGAGATAATTTTGAGCCGATCGCGTCCGCGAAACCAAACAGCAAGCCGGCACCAAGGGCGCCAGTTGGCATCCAGTTTCCAAATATCATGGCTGCGAGGCCTATAAAGCCTTTGCCTGCCGTCATGCCTTCGTCGAACCTACCCACCGATCCAAGCGTGAAGAACGCTCCGGCAATCCCGGCTACCACACCGCTCAGGATCACGCCCATGTAGCGCGTGCGAATGACGTTGATTCCAAGGGTGTCGGCTGCTTTGGGATGCTCCCCAACTGCACGGAGGCGTAAACCCCAACGAGTTTGGAATAGTGCCAATTGAAGCACAATGAGGATGATAAACATCAGATAGACAAAGATGTTCTGGTTAAACAGGATTGGACCGACAAGGGGAATATCTGCCAGCCCTGGCAGCGGAACGCGTGTAAACATCTTAGGATTGTTGAGGGTCTGGGTATGCTGCAGGAATTTTTGCGAAATGAAGGCGGTTAAGCCCGCAGAGAAAATATTGATGACTGTACCTGAAATGGTCTGGTTTACTTTGTATTTTATCGAAAGCACGCCCAGGATCAGCGCCAGGAGAACTGAGGATAGGATTCCACCCAAAAGCCCAATCCATGGGTTTTTGGTGACACTGCCAGTGATCGCTGCTGCCATGGAAGCCATCAGCATCATACCTTCAATGGAAATATTGATGATGCCGGATCTTTCGGCGAGGATGCCGGAAAATGCGCCAAGAGTGATCGGAACTGCCAGCAGAACGGCACTGGAGAGCATTCCCGCAAGGTTGAGCTGTCTGTCGGCTGCCTGCCAAACCAAGAAGCTGAAGATCAGGAAGAGCGAGCAAATGCCAATCTGCATGTTGGTCCATTTACCAAAGCCTTTGATTATCTGGTAGATGCCAATCAAGAGGGAAACCACCGCCAGGATGATCAGTGTGATCTTTGAGGGTAGTATCCAATCTGACAGTTGACCCTGGTCAATTCCACCCGGGGTCATTACAAATTTTGTGAGGCTGTCGCCGGAGGTCTTTGCTGCAAAAATGAAGTAGATGAGCAGCCCAATCAGGATTTCCACAACTCCAATTACGATCTTCCTGGTGTGGGAGATTTCAACTACCCGCCGATGTTTATGGACCAGCGAATTTTCTGTCATGATTGACCTCCCCAACCGCTCAAGAAGACTTGCTGCTCCTCTTGTTTTGGTTTTCGCAGGCGATAGATGGATCGAATGATTGCCGGAGCAGCGACGAACATCAGGATAATCGCCTGGACGACGTCCACAATATCAATCGGGATGGAAGAAACCACCATCATGCGTGTGGCTCCGTTGCGCAGCGTGCCAAACAGAATCGAAGCGAGCACAACACCAACGGGATGGTTATTGCCGATCAGAGCCAGCGCGATGCTGTCGAAACCATAGCCTGAGGAAAGTCCAAGCGCCATACTGCGATTAACTGCCAAAACCTGAACCGCACCAGCCATGCCAGCCAGTGCCCCCGAAAGCGACATTGCCAGGATGATCGATTTGGTTGTGCTAAGCCCCGCGTAGCGTGCCGCGCGTGGGTTGGTGCCGACCGTACGCAGGTTCAACCCCCAGGTTGTTTTAAACAGCAACCACCAGATAAAGTAAGCCCCTGCCAGGGCGATGAAGAACCCGAGGTGGAAGCGAATAGGTGAGGGAAAAAACTGCGGAATTTCCGCTGTTTTCTGGATGATTGGGCTGAGGGGCATGCCGCCGGAACCCGGGCGTGTCATTGGTCCGGAAAGCAACCATTCCGTCAGCCGGAAGGCGATCCAGTTCATCATAATTGTGTTGATCACTTCATGCCCGCCGGTCTTGGCTTTTAGAAATCCCGGCACAAAGCCCCAGAGCGCGCCTCCAAGCGCGCCTGCCAGAAACGCCAGCGGCATGTGAATCCAAGCGGGTAAGCCGGTGACCGCATAACCCACGTAGGTCGCGCAGGCAGCTCCGATGAAAAGCTGACCTTCAACGCCAATGTTAAACAGCCCCGATCTGAAGCCCAGCGCCACAGCCAATCCCGCGAAAATATACGGTGTCGCCTGGACCAGGCTTTCCAGGAATGGATTGAATGCCTGGCGGATTTCCTTCGCATCACCAAGTTTCAACGCGTTGATCATGCGCGCGGGGTCTCCGATTGCGCCATTGAAAAGCGCTTTGTAGGCTGTACCAACTTCGGAAAATGCCGTAGCGAAACCTTTGCCTATTGACTGACCAAACGCAGTGTAAACCGACTGGCTTGTGATCGCGATCATCAATCCGCCGATAATCAGACCGGTGAGGATTGCCAATAACGGAATCGCGGCTTTGCCCAGGAACGGTTTCTTGTGATGCTCGGATTGCAGGTCATCCTGGTTGATTTCTTTCAGGATCTCTTGCCCAATATCTTTCTTTTGTTTACTCATTCAATCACCATCCGGACGATTTACAGTGTCGCTTCCGCGACTACCGTCTCATCGAACTGAATCGGTTGATCCGGCACAATTCCCGCCATCAACAAGCCGACGTATGCTTTGGAAATGCCCTTGTTGGGCACGACCGCGATAATTTTGCCCCGAAACATAACCGCCACCCGGTCCGACAGTTCCATAATTTCATCCAACTCGGGCGAAACCAACAAGACTCCGCAACCCTCATCCCGTTTTTGGACGATGCGTTTGTGGATGTATTCAATCGAGCCCACATCGAGACCTCGCGTTGGCTGCGAAGCCACCAAAAACTTGATCGGGCGCGAAAGCTCCCGCGCGATAATCACCTTCTGTTGATTTCCGCCGGAAAGTGAGCCTACCGGAGTTAAGGCGTTGGGCGTCCTGATGTCGAAATCCTCAATCAGTTTTTCCGCGTTTTTCAGGATCATTGGATACTGCAAGAGCACACCTTTCGCGAAAGGTTTTTTGTAGTATGTGCACAGAACCAGGTTTTCAGCTACAGGGAAAGGTAGCACCAAACCATCCGCCTGGCGGTCTTCAGGCACGTGAGCTGAGCCTAACTCGGTGATTTTCCTTGGAGTTTCTTTGGTTACATCCTCACCTAAAAGCGTAATTTTCCCGGACAGGGATTTTTGCAGACCCGTGATCGCGTTGACCAATTCGGTTTGTCCGTTGCCCTGCACGCCTGCGATGCCGACGATCTCACCGGAATAAACCTCAAGTGAGACGTCATCGACCATGACGTTACTGAACTTGTCCACGACTGTCAGGTTTTCCACCGAACAAACCAGCTCACCCGGCTTGCTCTCGGTTCTGTTGACTTCAAGATTCACCGGGCGACCTACCATCATGGCTGCCAGGGACTGCTTGTCCGCCTGAGCTGGGGTGGTTTCGCCGACCACTGCTCCGCGCCGAATCACCATAACCCGATCGGCAATATCCAACACTTCACGCAATTTATGGGTGATAAAGATAATGGACTTCCCCTGGTCAACCAGCGACCGGATAATTTTGAAGAGTTCGTCCGCTTCCTGTGGGGTCAATACGGCGGTGGGCTCGTCAAAAATCAGGATTTCCGCGTCGCGATAGAGAAGTTTAATAATCTCGACCCGCTGTTGCACACCAACCGGCAGGTCACGGATATAGTCAGCCGGGTTCACTTCAAGGTTATAGTGATTGGAAATTTCCAGTATTCGGTCAGCAGCTTTTTTTCGATCGAGGAAGCCTGCTTTCTTTACATCTTCGTCGCCCAACATTACGTTCTCGGTGACCGTAAAAACTGGAATCAACATGAAGTGCTGATGCACCATGCCGATGCCTTGTGCTATGGCGTCTGTTGGGGAGCTGATCGTCACTTTCTGACCATTTATCAGGATTTCCCCTTCATCTGGTTGGTATAGCCCATAAAGGATGTTCATCAAGGTGGATTTCCCAGCGCCATTTTCTCCCAATAGAGCTAAAACCTCACCCTTATTGAGGGAGAGATTGATCTGATCGTTAGCCAAAACCCCTGGGAACCGCTTGGTTATTCCTTTTAGTTCAAGAATTGGGGGCATAGTTGATACCGTTCCTTCCCAATAATTTTCCCAATCTTACCACAGCCGACAATAAAAAAAAGGCTGGAAAAATCCAGCCTTATTTTTTAATGGAAGTTCGCGTTAGTCGAGGGTGATTTTCCCTGCGATGATATCAGCACGGAGCTGATCGATCTCAGCCGCGAGTTCCGCGGGGACAAGACCGGCGAGGTCATGGAACGGGGCGATGGTTACGCCATTGTTAGCGAG
>WPCI01335341.1_pt1 | contig 18431 bp, 13 predicted proteins | sample 5399871 | NCBI WGS metagenome assembly WPCI01 (sample SAMN12869469, study PRJNA574797) | sludge metagenome | isolation source: wastewater treatment of pH7 | place: China:Beijing | collected 2019-05-20 | reverse complement strand
GGAAGCCTGTCGATAGGCCGAAGAGTTCGCGAAATGCTAATATATCGACTACACTCGTAGAAGCTTAAGTGCCGATATTTTTGGACGTGGGTTCGACTCCCACCGTCTCCACCAATACATATTTGGTGGTTTTTTTATTTTGTATGTGATATGAACCATAAGTTTGCCGGAACGGCAAGTTTATGGTTCTTTTTGTTTGCGGCAAACTTATGCTTCTTTTTAAGTATGAGAATTGGTGTTTGGTTAGAATTTAACTAGTGATTCTATTCTTATAGGGATCAATTTACAAGAAATTCAATAAAAAAAGGCGGCGAAAAAATGCCGTCCTTTTTATTTTTTTATACTTCCGATTTCCTCTTTTAGTGATTTTTTCATATTTTTAAACAAACTTTTCATTCGTTTGTTATGGTATTTTAGAAATTCTTCTGTATTATCGTTAAATCGAGCAATGAGAAAATCCATTATTTTTTCTTGTAACATAATAGAATCTTCTACAAGTTGATAGCAAATCTTTTCAGTTCTTTCATTAATAAATTCTTCTCCTTCAACAGTAACAACCAATTCGAAAATTTTAGTGAAGGTGAAAATTACAAATAATCGAATCATTAATGGTTCATTATTTTTAGAAATTGTAAAATTGAGATTTTCTTGATAGTAGTCAATAAGTCCAAAATTACAATGGCTGAATCGAGATAATACATCATAGAAGTGAGTAAAATATTTCTTATCTAAGCCCATTTTAAAGGTACTCGGGTTTTCTTGCTTTCCAATCTCCTCCTGATTTCGGTTTACTAGTACCCCATCTGATTGAACATTATAAAAGGCTAACGCAACTTTTATAGGATTTTTAATAAAGTTATCAAGTTTGTGTTCATTTTCATGTAGATATCGAGTACTTAAATAATTTTCAAAAATACTTCGTACTAGCATCATTACATCTTCATTGTGCCCAGCCTTTAATAAATGTCGGATACTTATTAGTGTCTTAGTACTTTTAGTAAAAGAAAAGTACTCAAAATCATATGTAAGCTTTACGGATGTGACGTTATAAGATAACAGGTCATGTGTTCCATAGGGGAAACATGAATAATCTACAAATTTCTTGGATTGCAAAATAAATTGATTTAGAATTTCATCTAATTTTTTGATATATTGTTCCTCCATCAATATCCCCTCCTTCTTTGATTTAAACAAAATATTGTATCAAAGGAAATCAATAATATATTTTTTATGCTATTCGTTATAAAAATTTCTTGCAATATTATGATTTCAAAATAAGCCTTCTGCAAGTTTAGGGATATTTTGAATGAAGATTTTACTATATTAGAGCTTAAAACCCATATCTTTATTAGTTCGCTTTTGATAACATATTCCATTTACTTAACGTCCTTAAGTAAATGGGAATAATCATAATAGAAATGTATTTATGTTTTAAAGGGGTTAATGTAAAATGAAGTTAATATATGGATTAATAAGGAATTATATGAAATGTGGATGAATTCCGAAGGAATAAAAAAGATAAGAAGATAAAATTTTGTTTTTTAAGCTGGTAGCAATCATTTATTTAGGTAAGAAGCTTGATATTAAGTAGATAAAGATGTTCTTTATAATAAGTAACAAATATTTTTAAAAATTTAAATCTCGATTGTAGAAGTAATGATGAATTGTATGATCAATCAGACTAGAATGGCAGATGCAACTAGAGGAGGTAAGAAAAGAATAATTAAAAGGAATGTGAAAATATAATTCAATTACCATAATACCGTAATAGATGCCGAGGTCAAATGAAAAATTTTATCATTCGAAAAACAATGTATAGGGAGCATTGGTATATAAGGGCGGTGTTTTAATGACTAAAGGTGATAAATTGATTTCGACTATAGGATACGTATTAATAGTGATGGCTATCGTTAATATGATATATCCAGATTCAAATATTATGGGTTCGAATTTTAGAAATGGTGTTTCAGTATTCACTTTTTTTTATGCTTTATCAGCTGGATTGACTACAATTTCAGAAAATAAGTTTAGAAAGTCCTGGAATTCTTGGTTAAGTAATATACTGTTGATATTGGCGATAGGATTAGGCCTAACAGTAGGATGGTTAACAAATATAGACGTTTTTAAAAATAACATTATTACACCTATAGTTGATAATTTTATCTCTAATGGGACACTTATGATACTAAATCTAGGTCTTTTATTCGTAAACATTAGACTTAATGAAAAGAAAGAAGAACAAAAAGAAAAAATATATGAAAAAAGATTAAAAGATGAAGTTAGATTAGCTAAAAAAGAAGTGTTACAAGAGGTGCTGAAAAGTGTGAAAAAAGATAATTAAATAAGGGAGATTGTTTTTAGATGGATGCTTATAATAAGGTTGTTGTTGAAAGTGATTATAGAGTTAATTTAGAAATGAAAAGAGATGGGGAAAAACTTTTATCATCTTGGCAAATTTCAGCCTTTATTGAAAACTTATCAAGAAGTTATTATAAGAATGAGTTGCTAAATACTATTGAAAGTTACATTAATAAAGGAACAGATTTAGAAAATATATTCATAATAGATGAATCTTTTAAGTTAAATAACATCTATAAAAATCTTGGCATTTTAAATCTTAGAAATGAGAGAGATGCAAAAACCTTATATCATTTGGGAAAACCCATAGGAATGCTTCCGAATGAAAAATTAATCAAAATAAATTGTGTGTTTGAGATATTCAGGAAAGTGAATGAGATCCTAAGTGAATACAAAGTAAAGGGTTTGAATAAAGAGAAGTTAAGTGGTTTGATAACTTTTTCTATAAGCCCGAACACTACAATGATAGCAATAAAAGAAAAAATTATTAGTTTGGCAAATGAAAACCTAAATCAATCAAGTCAAGAAGAAGTAAGAAATAACGAACAGAATAAAAAAATAGATCAAAAAAAATTAGCCAATTCTATAGAGTCCAGTACTGTTCAGGTAATGTCATCTTATCAAAAAATGGAATCTGATTTCATAAGTCTCGCTATTACAAAAGAAAGTATCCTTGCAAATGATATTAAAGATATTAATGAAACGCCATCTAACATAACAGGATATTTTAATACTTTTAAATCAACTTTTGATAATCTGATTAGACCTATAATCGGTATTTATAATCCAAATGACAATAGTGTCGAAATTATTTGTAGAGACTTTATAGATAAAACTTTATATGTTGAAGAGAATAAACGATTTTTAGATATTAAAAGTATTTCAAGGAATAGTCCATTAGCTGTTTGTGTTGTTTTGGGTGTAGGTGGCTTAACATTTTTAAGTAGGCATATTACGGTTGCGCTGGATGAACGTTTATTACAGAAGCAACAAGCTGAATCCGCTGTAAATATTAGTGAAGAACATGAAATAGCGGATCTAATGAGTGAAATTAAACAAGCTATTGAAGAAAGGGAAAATAACAAAGAGATAAATATTACAGATGCTACTCAAGATATACTTGATAATTTAAGAAGAGTTAATGAAGAGCGGTTTGTAGAAAATGCTAAAGATTATGGCTTTCTAAATGAACATGCCATATTAAAAGTGAGAAAAGAAGCATAATTCCGTTCTAAATTTAGGGCGAAGTTAAAAATATAGTTGTTTAATTTCTAATTTAAGATACTTCACTACACAAAAAAATAACTAAAGCATGTGCTTGTAGCACCATTAGATAAAGAAATTGACAAAACTGTAATAATTGTTTTGAGTTTTTTGCACCAGAACCATCAGAGAAAATGAAAATAACATACAAAAAAAGAGGTGTTTTTATGGTATCAGTTACTCAGAGGATTTCTAAAGTTAAACAGCCAAGAGGTGGGTATATTAAACCTAAAGATTTCAATGTTATCGAATTACATGATGGTATTGATTTGTATGAAGAAGAAAATATACATAGTACTTTGATTGGACTAGCCGTTGATTATCTTACTCGGTTTACTATGGGAACTTCTTTAGAAAAAGCTTTTAAAATTTCTCTTAGAGGTGCATTGAGGGTTAATGAGAGTGATTATGCAGAAGAATTATTAAACGGAATTAGTGGTCTTGATGATAATTCAATCGAAAATGCGTGCAAATTGGTAGGGTTTGATACTGCTTTTAGAGCTGGTATTGCAAGTTATAAGTCAGTACATACTATTCAGCCAAATCTCTTTACTATTTCTAATATTAGACATATGGTAGAGCGTAGTAGGACTTTTATCGATAATTATGGACCGATTGTAAAAGATGGTTTCACTTTTGAAGGTGGTTATACTCAGCTTATATCAAGTGGAGATGGTGATTTTTTAACTGAAACGACTTTATGGGATTTTAAAGTTTCAAAGAAAGATCCGACCAATAAAAACACTTTACAGCTGCTTATATATTATTTAATGAGTGTTCATTCTATTCATTCCGAATTCAAACAAATTGAGAATTTAGGGATATTTAATCCTCGTTTAAATAAAGTCTATTTATTACCGATAAGCACAATATCTAATGAGATTATCAATGAAGTAAATACTACTGTTATAGGATATTGATGAATTTTCTTGAGAAATTGTAAATTTAAAATGAAGTTGCGATGTTTTGAAAACAGTTTAGTTATTTATAATAAAGTTCAATCAAAACAATTGCATAATTTTAAAAGAAACCCTTTCGTATCAATGTTTGAGCAAAATTTTTAATCAATATTTTTTAAAAAAATCAAATTAGTAATTAGAATAGAGGCAACCATGTTAATCTATCTTTGTTTAACATGGTTGTTTTTCATTTGCCGAAAAATAAGGCTTCATCCAATATTTAATAGTATTAATATTGGATGGAATTATGAGTATAATTCTTTTTCGATTCATTATGTTTTTAGTAATTCCAAGGAATTACTTGTTGTTTTTATGGTTTGCATGGTAATATTAAATTCATCGTGAAGTAATTCATAAGAATTACAAAAGGAGGGGCGCCTTGAAAATAGATGAGTTTGCAATAATTAAAGTAGGTCAAAATATTTCAAGAATCTCTGATGATGGGTTAAAGGAACATGTTTTTTATACATTTGATGATTTGAATTTTGATCTAACACATATGGATAATAAGTATTTGAGAAAGAATAAAAACTCGAAAAGTAATTATCTCACTCATAGAGGTGATATTGTAATTAGCTTTGTAGGCACAAAGGCAACTGTCATAACAGAACGTAATCAAGGGAAGTTACTAAATCAAAATTTTGCCAAGATCATTATTGATGAATCATTGGTTGATCCATATTATTTCTGCTATGTCTTAAATGAAGCAAATCAAATTCGTAAACAAAAAGTTGTGTTTATGCAAGGTTCTAATTTACCTAAGATGACACCAGCTATTTTAAAAGATTTACATATTAATCTGCCTAGTCTTCAAAAGCAATCATTAATTGGTAGAGCTTATTTTAACTTATGTAAACGACAATATTTATTAAAACAACAATCTGAATTAGAAGAACAATTTTTTTTGAAATTGATTCAAAAATCGGATGTAGACAATAACTAATTTATTAGGAGTGGGACAAATGGAAGAAAAAAACTCGAAAACACTATACCAAGCACTATGGAATTCAGCTGATATTTTACGATCTAAAATGGATGCAAATGAATACAAAAGTTACTTATTAGGCTTAGTCTTTTATAAATATTTATCAGATAAGATGCTTCTTCATGCGACTTCATTGTTAGAAGAATCAACGGCAGATTTAGTGGAGGCGCAAAAAATATACGCTGAGGCGTATGAGGATGAAGATGTAAAAGAGGATTTATTAGAAGCATTACAATACGATTTCTCTTACACGTTAGAACCTAAACTGACATTTACTGCGCTTGTACAAGCTATCCATAAAGGCTTTTTCCAATTAGAAGATTTGGCACAAGGTTTCCGCAATATCGAACAATCGAGCGAAATATTTGAAAATCTATTCGAAGATGTCGACCTTTATTCGAAAAAATTAGGCTCTACACCTCAAAAACAAAACCAAACAATTGCGGAAGTTATGAAGGAATTGGCAGTACTTGAGTTGGCTGGACATGCAGGAGATGTACTAGGGGATGCCTATGAATACTTAATCGGTCAGTTCGCGTCTGATTCAGGCAAAAAAGCAGGCGAATTCTATACGCCACAAGCGATTTCAACGCTAATGACAAGAATCGTTTTGCTAGGCAAAGAAAATCAAAAAGGTTTTTCTGTATATGACCCAACAATGGGATCAGGTTCACTTCTATTAAACGTGAAGAAATATTCAAATGAACCTGGAACTGTTTCATACTTCGGACAAGAATTAAATACGTCTACATATAATTTAGCGCGTATGAACATGATTCTGCACGGTGTAGATACAGCGAACCAACATTTGAGCAATTCAGATACATTAGACCAAGACTGGCCAACAGAAGAACCAACGAACTTTGATGGTGTATTAATGAATCCACCTTATTCTGCGAAATGGTCTGCGGACAAAGGTTTTCTAGATGATCCTCGGTTCTCTATGTATGGTGTCCTATCGCCGAAGTCAAAAGCGGACTTTGCCTTCTTATTGCATGGTTTCTATCACTTAAAAGATAGTGGTGTAATGGCGATTGTTTTACCACATGGTGTGTTATTTAGAGGAAATGCAGAGGGGAAGATTCGTAAAATTTTATTAGATAACGGTGCGATTGATACCGTAGTTGGTTTACCAGCAAACATTTTCTTTAATACATCAATTCCTACAACAGTTATCATTTTAAAGAAAAACCGTTCGACAAGAGATGTATTATTTATTGATGCATCAAATGACTTTGAAAAAGGAAAAAATCAAAATTTCCTTACAGATGATCACATTGATAAAATCATCGAAGCCTATATTCAACGTGATGATGTTGAAAAATACGCCTATGTCGCTTCTTTCGATGAAATTGTTGAAAATGATTACAACTTAAATATCCCGCGCTATGTAGACACGTTTGAAGAAGAAGAAGAAGTTTCACTTGTGGAACTATCAGGCGCAATGCAGCAAACACGACAAGAATTACAACAAGCTGAACAAAATCTATTAGCGATTTTGAATGAATTGGAGGGTACGAACAAAGATACCCAAAAAGAATTTCAACACTTTATTCAAGTATTAGGTGGTGGGGAGAATGAGTAAATCTATCCCTGATGTGAGATTTGAAAAGTTCGGTGGGGATTGGGAAAAAAGGAAACTCGGTGATGTTGCTGAGTTTAATCCTAAATCAATTATACCAGAAGTATTTGAGTATATTGATTTAGGGTCGGTCTTAGGAACTATTTTAACTTCACATCGTACAGAATATAAAAATACTGCACCATCTAGAGCTCAAAGGTTAGCTAAACAAGGCGACGTTTTTTATCAAACTGTAAGACCATATCAAAAAAATAATTATCTATATAATTTACCATATGATAATTATGTGTTTTCAACAGGTTATACACAAATGCGTCCATATGTAGATAGCTATTTTTTACTTAGCATATTACAAGAAAATGACTTTGTTTTAAATGTTCTTGAGAGAAGTACAGGAACAAGCTACCCTGCAATAAATTCAAATGATTTATCCAAAATGTATATTAAAGTCCCGATTTCAAAAAATGAACAACAAAAAATTGGTGCTTTATTCAAACAATTAGACGATACAATCGCTTTGCAACAACAATTGGTCAAACAACAGCAACAATATAAAAAAGCCATGCTGCAAAAAATGTTTCCACAAAAAGGCGAAAGTGTGCCGAAAGTTCGGTTTGATGGGTTTAGTGAGGATTGGACTGAGTTAAAAATGGGAGAAGTATTTGAACAAACAAATGAGTATATTAATCCACAAGAATCTAACTTAGAATTATTTAGTTTAACTGTTGAAAAAGGATTAACTCAAAAAACCGCAAGGTATAATCGAGAATTTCTTGTGAAAAAAACAGATAAATTCAAAAAAGTCGGCCCAAATGAGTTTGTATATAACCCTATGAATATGACGTTGGGGGCTGTTGGTTTTAATGACTCCAAGTTCAGTGTTGCAGTTTCTGGATATTATGTGACGATGAAAATTAAAATGAAATGTAATAATGAGTACTTTAGAAGAGTTCTTACATCGCCTCAAGCGATTCGTTTATATAAGTTGTATGCCACTGGGTCGCTTATAGAGAAACAACGAGTACAATTTCCAACTTTTTCAGAAATAAGAATTAAAGTCCCTGTTCTCGAAGAACAACAAAAAATCGGTGCATTTTTCAAGCAATTGGATGATACAATGGCCCTTCATCAGAAAAAGCTCGAAGATTACCAACAACTAAAAAAAGCGTTGCTACAGCGCATGTTCGTTTAAAAAATCCAAATGAGGTGAGGATATGGTCCATTCTTTTGTGTCTGAATCAGAATTAGAAGATAGCTTGATTAAGCAATTAATTCGCGGTGAATCCCAATGGACATATCGTGGGGATTTACATACGGAAGATGAATTATGGCAAAATTTTAAAAACAAGCTTGAAAATAATAATAAAGATGTATTGAACGAGGTTCCTTTGACTGAACAAGAATTTCGTCAAATTCAAGAACAATTACATTTTGTGAATTTCTATGAAGCTGCCAAATGGCTAGCGGGTGAAAATGGGATTGCGAAAGTACAGGTGCAGCGAGAAGATGCTGCACTTGGTACGATTCGTCTAAAAGTATTGAATCGAGCAGATATTGCAGGTGGTATATCCTCTTATGAAGTCATTAATCAATATCAAAGTAATCGTCGCGCAAAAGAGGATCAAGAACGTCGCTTTGATGTAACATTACTAATCAATGGATTACCGATGATTCATATTGAACTAAAAAATCGGAAACACTCCTATATGGATGGATTTCGACAAATTAAAAAGTATCTGAAAGAAAATAAATTTGCAGGTATTTTTTCTGCGGTTCAGATGTTTGTTGTCTCGAATGGAACGGACACGCGTTACATTGCAACGGCGCGTGACGAGAAATTGAATGAACAATTTTTAAGTAAATGGGTGGACCATGAAAATCAGCCCATCAACAATTACTTAGATTTTGCTAAAGCGGTATTATCTATCCCACAAGCGCACAAAATGGTGACGCAATATACAGTCATTGATAGTGCGAAAAAATCATTGATTTTGCTTCGTCCCTATCAGATTCATGCGATTGAGGCTGTTAAAGAAGCATCTCGTCGACAAGAGTCGGGTTATGTGTGGCATACGACGGGATCAGGTAAAACCTTAACATCATACAAAGTAGCACGTAATCTATTACAAATACCGTCCTTACAAAAGACTGTCTTTATCGTGGATCGTGTCGATTTAGATCAACAAACAACAGGTTCATTCGAATCGTATGCTGAACATGATGTTATTGATATAGATGAAACGGACAATGTGAATGATTTGATTAAGAAGTTATTATCTAATGAACGAACCGTTGTTGTGACAACGATTCAAAAGCTAAATCATGTGATGAAACGTTTTGAAGGACAAGATAATAACAAAAAAGCTATAGCACTTCACCAATTGAAAATAGCATTTGTGGTTGATGAATGTCATCGAGCTGTATCGCCACAAAAACAAAAAGAAATTAAAGAGTTCTTTGTTCGTTCGTTATGGTACGGTTTCACAGGTACGCCTATTTTTGCTGAAAATGCGAAAAAAGTAATGGGTAATCTACCACGTACAACAGAAGGGCAATATGGACACAGATTGCATGAATATACTGTAAAAGAAGCTATTTATGATAAAGCAGTGCTTGGTTTCCAAATCGAATATAAAAGTACCTTTTCAGAAGAAGAACTCGATGAAACGTTAGTACAATTAGATTGTGAAATGGATATAAGTGATTTCACAATGGAGGAAAAGGAAGCACGTTTACCGAAGCGTGTATATGAAGATGAACGTCATATGCTGGAAGTAGTTCATTCGATTATCAATAAATCACGTAATAAACTCGGCTTTCAAAATGGAGTTGGTAAGACGTATAATGCGATTTTAACCACTTCTTCTATTGTACAGGCACAACGTTATTATAATTTATTTAAACGTGTAAAAGCGGGAGAAACAACTGTTCAAATTAGTGAGAAGACGAAACGTGTTTTACCTGATTTCCCTAAAGTAGCAATGACGTATTCGATTTCTGAAAATGAAGAATCGTCCATCGAAAACCAAGAGAAGATAAAGGAAGCGCTGCGTGATTATAATGCGGAGTTCGGTACAAGTTATACAATTGAAACGATGCGAGCATATAACCGCAATGTTAATGATCGATTAGCACGTAAAAAGGAACAGTTCCTTCCACGCTCCGAGCAATTGGATATTATCATTGTAGTAGACCGTTTATTAACCGGTTTTGATGCGCCTTGTCTATCAACTCTATTTATTGACCGTCCTGCGATGAAGCCGCATGATTTAATTCAGGCCTTTTCACGTACAAACCGCTTGTTTGATAAAGCAAAGAAATATGGACAAATCGTTACTTTTCAAACACCAGCTATTTTTGAAGAGAAGGTGAAGCAAGCGCTTGTTCTTTACTCAAATGGTGGTGAAAATGAAGTTACCGCCCCAACATGGGAAGAGGCTCATGTTGCATTCTTAACGGCTATTGAGGAATTACGTGAAGTGGCTTCAATTCCACAATCCATTGATGTAGATGTTATGGAAAAAGTACAGCTGCAGAAATTTGCGAAAGCCTATCAAGCCTTAGACCGAGCATTTGCGAATATTCAGGTATATACCGAATATAAAGATGTGCAATTAGGCATAACATATCCTATTCAATTGGATGAAATTGAGGAATATCACGGTAAATACGTCAATGCTTTAGAGAAGCTACGTAAGGAAAAAGAGGATGTAGAAGATATAGATATCAATATCGAATATGAACTTGAATCGGTTAAAACAGAAGAAATTAATTACGAGTATATTTTACAGCTAATCCAAGCTTTCTTGCCGAATACGCGAGAAGACACAGAAAAGAAACCAACAGCAGATAAAACAGTGGATGAAATCAATCAATATATCGGATGGTTGAAGAAAAGTAATCCCAATTTGGCTGGAATCATGGAAGAATTATGGACAAACATTCAAGCAAATCCAGAAGCCTACCGTGATCAGTATGTATCTTCTATATTAGAAGATATGATTCAGCGGACTATCGATGCGCTTCTTGACACGTTTGTTCAGAAATGGTGGGTGCAAAAAGAGGAACTTGCATTTATGGTTGCGAATTATGATCCAAACCTTGAAAAACAAAATGGTGAGGCTGAATTGAAACGTACAAGCAATTATGAAGCATACAGAGAATACGCGACTAATCCAGTAATTAAATTGAAATATTGGAAAATAGTCAAAAGCGCTTTTGAAGATATGATGATTCATGATGTCTTGCCATTACAAAAGCGATAGATTAAAAGAGAGTGCAATTTATATTTTATAAGAATTAAAAATCGCTAAGTTGTTTTATTTGAAACAACTTAGCGATTAACTACTAGGCGATGATATATTAAAAGTCATTACACACGAACTCACATAGTTAATTATAGTATTGTTCAGATTTTAATATCTGGTGAAGTTGAAATAGCTATTTAGAATTGGGATTTTTAATCAATCTTTTTTATAAAAGCTAACTCTACTCCAAAATTAAACCCACGCATTTTGATTAATCTTTTTTCAAAATGCGTGGGTTTCTTCTATTATGAAAACAACGTTTGTAACATGCTTTTGATCAAACTTTATTCCAACCTAACAAGAAAGGTTTCACGTATTATTTCATCCCCAGCTGCATAGAAATTACTGCTTGGATTATCTGTCATGGCTTCAATCTGTGCTTTACGTTTATCATGACGCAATGATAAATATCTCATGAAAATTAAAGGTAATATATAGTGTCTATAATCAACCGGTGAAACCGGTTCACGTAATTGGTTTGCTGCATCGAATAAATTCGTTTGAAAGTTTATATGTGAGCAAATATGTCCATATTTGTAATAGGATATTTTACAAAGAGCGGTGTTGAAATTGCATTATGCCTATTCAAAAAGACGTCAATTATATGGAGTCAAACCTATGGGAGTAGGAAGTCCTTATATTGAATGCCTAACAAGTTACTTAATTAGGTTATCAGAAGTACATAAAGTTTATCCGTCATCATTACTTTCTTATATCGTTGCACCAGTTCTTGATAAAGAATTTCTTATCAACAGTGTTAAAAGAGGTGGAAATAGATTTTACGATGGTGCTCGGACAATTAATGCTTTTGAACAAAATGCTATAGATATGGTAACTGTTTTAGAAGGTCTAACAGGAGTACAGCATTTGGATCAATTGACATTAATGGGATTGAAGGAAGTAATTCCATCACGGTATTTATTGAAGGTCCATTTTTCTTGGTGTCCAGTATGTTATGAAGAGCAAATGAATAATGAAGAAAGTCATTATAATCCATTATTATGGCACCTTGAGGTAGTTAAGGTATGCCTTAAGCATAAATGTAGATTAGAAATACATTGTCCTTCTTGTTATAAGAATCTCCCTATTTTACACAGAAAAAGTCAAAATGGATATTGTGTATATTGCAATACATGGCTAGGTATAGAAAAAGGTAATAATCAAGATTTAAACAATTTAGAACTGAATTACAAAATAACTTTAATGGCGGAACAATTTATAAATCATAAAGAAGAGATAGCGATTTTAGGAAATAGACAGCAAATCATTAGAAATTTAAATTACCTTGTTGAAATTTATGAACAGGGGAATCTACAAAGGTTTGCGAAGAACTTAAACTTAGCAAAAACGACTCTTTGGGATTGGTGTAAAGGAAAAGTTTTACCACCTCTTCCTAGGATATTTGAAATATGTAGCTTATTTGATATTTCACCGGTTTATTTCTACACCCAAGATATCAGTATAAATAAAAATCTAATTATCTTGAATGTAGAGCCTCTTTTAAGAAATCAGGATACAAGAGAAATTAGGTTTGATCGCAATAGGGCGTTGTCTATACTTGGGGAATATGCCAACAATTCAGAACGTATTATATCTATGACTGAATTAGCTAAGTTGATAGGCTACCCTAAAAGGACACTTTACGAACATTTTCCAGACCTGTGCAAGATTATTTCTGCAAAGAATAAAGAATGTATTAAAAGACGAACAAAACAGGCTTATGAAGATAATTGCTTACTAATTGATAACTGTATTGAAATTCTAGGAAAGCACGGTGTATATCCGAGTAGAAGAAAGATAGAAGAAATTGCCCATAAGCCGGGCTTACTTAAAGATAAGAAGCTAAGAGAGTATTTAAATAGATTGATGCAAAATGAATTTTCTAATGATAGGAGGTAAGTCATGTTCAGTGAACAGGAGTTTCAAAGCTGGTGTATTTTATTAAATTTTACCCAAGAAACAGTTAGTACAATTCAAAAAATCCGGACATCACCGCCTGCTCGTAGTGTTAGAAGTTCGAAGAAAAACGTATCGGGGAAATACCCAAGTAAGAAAATGGGGATGTCTATTCAATATGAGAGTTATACTGTTGAACTAGTTGCTATGTACGTAATGGAATATGATGATGATGTACTTGAGTATTATGATCAGCCTATTACTTTAAAGTTAGATTATTCTCGGGAAAATGGTAAGAGAATTGCCTTTTATTATACACCAGATTTTCTAGTATTAAGAAAAGATGGTGTACAGATTGAGGAATGGAAAACAGAAGAACAACTAATTAAGCTTTCAGAAAAAGATCCGGTAAGGTACTTAAAAGATGAGGAGGGGAACTGGAGATGTCCGCCTGCAGAAATTGCAGCTAGTCAATTAGGTTTGGACTTTGTTGTTCGATCATCGGCTGAAATAGATATAAATGTGTACAGAAATCTTATATTTTTAGAGGCGTATCTCAAGAATGGAGATTATACAGTAACAGAAGAGAAGAAAAAAGAAATCATTAATATTCTTTCTTCGAATTTAGGAATGAAATTATCTGAACTGCTCGCTTCTTTAAAAACAACCAATGCTGATGATGTATATACATTGATTGTGAAGAATGAAATATATGTGGACCTGGTGAAATATATAATTGCCAATTCTAATGATGTACCAATTTTTTTGAGTGAACAGCATAGCAAGGCATTTGAAAGTATTAATTCAACAAAAACTGAAAATATTCATCCAATAACAGCTGTAACAATAGATGTTAATACGACAGTTATGTGGGACGGAATTGTTTGGAGGATTGTAAATGTAGGTTTTCAAGCTATCTCGCTTTATTCGGATGAAAATGGATTGTTAGAACTACCTAAAATACATTTTATAGAGTTGCTGAATAACGGTAGGATAGATCTCAAAAATGAAAAAGAGGAGAGTAGAAAATATGTGCCCTTTATAGAAAATATATTAGAAATGGGACCAGAAGAGTTGGAAAAGGCTAATAGAAAAATAAATGTAGTTAAGCGAAAATTAAATGGTGAAAAAATACCTAGTAGTGAAGTTTCTGAAAGAACTTTGAGACAGTGGGTAAAAGATTACAAAGAGGCTCAACAGATATATGGAAATGGATATATAGGTTTATTAACTAAAAATCAAAGCAAGGGTAATCGAGAGAAAAAGCTTCCATCTGAAACAATATCTCTAATAGAAGAAGTAATTGAAAGGGAATATGAGAATCTTAAACAGAAGAATAAAACGATCGTATACGGACAGCTAATCATTCTATGTGAAAGTAAAAATATCCCTGTTCCGAGCTTTAAAACATTTTGCACGGCTATTAAGCATAGAAATCGGTATGAACAAGTCAAGAAAAGACAAGGAGAACGGTCTGCTTATAAGCATGAGCCGTTTTATTGGAACTTAGAAAAAAGCGTTCCAAAACACGGGGATAGGCCTTTTGAGATTACACATATAGATCATACACAGTTAGATATTCAGGTTGTATGTTCTAGGACAGGGAAAGTATTAGGAAAACCATGGTTAACATTATTAGTGGATGCTTACTCTAGAACGGTCCTTTCTCATTATATTACCTTCGAGCCACCTAGTTACAGATCAGTGATGGTAGCATTGAGAGAATGTGTGCGTAAATATCATCGACTTCCGCAATCTATTGTAGTGGACGGAGGAAAAGAATTTCACAGCATTTATTTTGAGACATTTACAGCTATGTACGAAATTAACAAAAAAGTAAGACCACCAGCAAAAGCTAGATTTGGAAGTGTAATTGAAAGATTGTTTGGTACTTCGAATTCTAATTTTCTTCATAATCTAAGGGGAAATACTCAAATTATGAAGAATGTTCGACAAGTTACCAAGGCTGTAAATCCTGTAAATCACGCGATATGGACTTTGGGGAATTTGGAAGATGTGTTTGATAAATGGCTAGTGGAGGTATACAGCAACAATGTACATCCATCATTGGAAGGGCTTACGCCTAATGAAGCACTTAATGAAGGCATATATAGAACAGGAGAGCGGAAACTTGATTTCATCTCGTATGATGAAAACTTTATCGTTACTACTTTGCCGTCTACAAGGAATGGGGTAGCTAAAGTGAATTTACGTACAGGTATTAAAGTAAATTATATAAATTATTGGAGCCCTGCTTTAAATAATTCTATGCTTGAGGCGAAAAGTGTAGCTGTGAGATATGATCCATTTAATATCGGAATTGCTTACGCGTATGTAAACAAAAAGTGGATAACGTGTACCTCTGAATATTATCATGAATTAAAAGGGAAAACGGAACGAGAGTTAAAATTAGCTATGGAGGAAATTAAGAAAAGAAAACAAAATCATGTCAAAGGATACAGCATCACAGCTAAGAAAATTGCTGAATTTATTAATAATATTGAGGAAAAAGAGAAATTAATGGCAGAGAATATGAAGAGACAATTGTCTTCTGAAGGGAATCAGAACGAATTTGAAGAACAATGTCCTTCTTCTATTTCATCAAAAGCTAAAGATTTATTGGAAAATATGGAATTTCAAGAGTTTGATATCTATAAGAAGGGAGGCTGAAATTAAGATGAATAAATATAAAGAGAATGAGAATAGACCTTCATTTGTTGAACAAGATAAAAAGTTAAAGCAATTTGAAAGTCTTGTGGTAGAACATACTATAATTAAACAAGTCAAAGAACAACTCATATCTTGTATCCTTAATCCGGCAGGAACCTTTATCTTTTTAGTTCTTGGACCAAGTGGGGTAGGGAAAACAACTTTAGCCCAAGTGTTAGAAGAATATTTCATTGAACAAATGAAGGAAGAATTAGTAAGGGATCGAGGGAGAATTCCTATAGTAAGAACTGAAGTTGTAGGATTTGATTCTGGAAAATTTACTTGGAAAGATTATTATTATCGAACTTTAGAGGCATTACAGGAACCACTTATAAATCGTAAGGTTATTATAGAAAACCAAAAGGATAAGGTGCAAAATTCTACAATTAACTATCATAGCAAATCTACCTGGTATGCGTTAAGAAGCTCCCTTGAGAACGCATTTAAGTTTCGAAGACCTGTAGCTTGTATATTGGATGAAGCGCAACATTTGCTAAAAGTATCAGGCTCTAAAAGTTTACAAAATCAACTGGATACTATTAAGTCTTTAGCAAATCAAACAAAAGTACCCCACATATTAGTTGGTACATATGAATTAAAAGAGTTTTTTAATTTAAGTGCTCAGCTTAGTCGTAGGACAATTAGTATACACTTTCCGAGATATAAAGCAAACAATGTAGATGAATACCGTACATTTTTATCAGTAATTCGTATGTTGCAAAAAAACATGCCTCTAGAAGAAGAACCTAATTTATTACAGCATGCAGATTTTATTTATGAGCGTACATTGGGCTGTATAGGTATATTAAAAGATTGGCTAACCCGTTGTCTCGGAGATGCTCTTCATAATCAAAAAAGCACTATTACAAAAGAAATGCTACATAAATATGCTATGCCAATCCAGGCTTTAGAAATGTTGTATGGGGAAATTGAACAAGGTGAAGCTTTATTTGATGAAAATGAACAATATAGGATGAATTTCTTATACAAAATAGGATTAAAAGAGAGAGAGGAAAAGCAAGCGGAAAAAACAGTTGCGACTAGAGGGCGTAAGGTAGGAATGCGTAATCCAAAAAGAGATCCTGTAGGTAAACAAGATTATTTGGAAGGCTGAAAATATGGATATATCTAAAAAGCCAACAGTTAGTTATTTTTATCCTATAAAACCTATAAATATTGGTACTTCAATGGTTGAATGTTTAAATAGTTATCTTAAAAGACTTGCTGATGCGCATAATGTTAAATTAAGAACCCTTGTTTCTCATATTATTTTTTTGCATCCAGAGAAGCGTAACTTACTTTCTAAAGAACCTCAACAGGGGAGTTTTATCAATCAGACTTCTTATTATAGTATGGCAAAAAGTACATCGATAATTGCTGAATCCTTAGAACTGTTAACGTTACAAAAAGGTTTTAAGTACATGACGATGCTAACTTGGAAGGAAGTTGTATATTCTCAGAATTTATATAATTTTCATAAGAAGTGGTGTCCCTACTGTATTGATGAATGGAAGAAGTTTGATGAAGAAATATATGAACCATTTATTTGGTATTTTGATTGTGCCACTGTATGTTTGAAGCATAAAAGAAAATTAGAAGCTTTGTGTCCTAATCCAAAATGTAGGAGAGAACAAGTAGCTATTAGACAGTCTCGGGGTCATTGTTATGCATGTGGTAATTGGTTAGGACAAAGAGAATATGATTTTTCGGAAAAGCAATATGAGATAACTCAAAGAGATGAATGGATTAATAAAAGTATAGGAGAATTGTTACAGGTAGCTCCATACATTATTCCTCCGACAATAGAAGAGATCTCTTTAATGATTGAACAGTATGTAACAGTTCTTTTTCAAAGTGACCATCGCCAGTTTTGTAAAGCGGCAGGAATACATCCTATGACCCTAAAAGCAATTTTGCTTAGAAAGCAAAGAATATCACTACAAGCACTTTTATCATTAAGCCTGTATACTAAAATTCCATTGTTAAAGTTACTGAACTTGTCTTATAAAACTTCTAATGACTAAAATAGTAAGATTTAAATACCTCATACTGATAATAGGTATTTTTATTTGTCCTGTTGTAACATTCACGGCAAGTTTATGGGTTAATAATTAATCCACGGCAAAGTTATGCTTCCTTTTTCCTCGAATAATTAACTAAATCTCCTCAAAAACATGTGATTTCCGGCAAAGTTACGCTTCCTTTAGCGGCAACTTTATGGGGAAAGTCACAAGGAGCATGTGGAGTGGCTTGCTAATTATTTAATGAATTTTGAAGGAGCGTTTATTGTCATATCACATGATTTTGATTTTCTGGAAAAGGTAACTTCTTGCATATGTGATGTAGAGTTCGGGACAGTTAAGAAGTATTAC
>WPCI01386950.1_pt1 | contig 18435 bp, 18 predicted proteins | sample 5399871 | NCBI WGS metagenome assembly WPCI01 (sample SAMN12869469, study PRJNA574797) | sludge metagenome | isolation source: wastewater treatment of pH7 | place: China:Beijing | collected 2019-05-20 | reverse complement strand
TGATAACTAGAACTTTCAATGTTGTATCCCATCCTCCCAAAAAGTACCCGCAAAAAGCGCCGAAGGTAGCTATAAATGTTTTCATTAACACATCAAAACGATCCATCTTTCAACTACTTTATTCAAAATAAAAAAGCCTGCTGATGAACGCTTGTCTTTAAAAGCCGTATTTTGTTAGATTCGATTCATTACATACGCTGACAATGCTTCAACGTATTCTCTTTTCCCAGTATCAGAGAAATGAACATTATCTGATATGTTAGCTTTCTTCACGCTCGTGTTCCCAATTACCCCTATATCAGCTAGTGGGAAATTAAAATCGCGATTCATATGCATCCATACAGGGACGATATCAACATTACTTATCCCCATTGCTTTTACATCATTTTGCGCTTGTGTTATCCACTCTGTTGCAATTTCCCATCTCATATTTCCGTTTTTATTACTAGCATAAGGTGGTGAAGGGATTACGCCGATTTTACAATTTGGTAGAGCCTTCCTGATTTGTTTAATCATAATTTCTAAACCTACACGGGCGTTTTGAATTCCTTTTTCTTTCCCACCCTGCAATAAATCATTCGTACCTAATGCAATCGTCACGAAGTCTGGTGTGATTTTATCATGTGCTGATAGATACCAAGCGAAATCAAAAATAAAAAAATCACCTGATTTATTTGAGTCTTCTGCGTATGACAACTCTATTTTCGCACCCGTATTTCTAAAACACCAATTTGGATAATCGGCTTTATCTTGTGGTGTTGCAAGTTTAAGAAATGGGTTTTGATAATTTGTTGTAGTTGGACCACTCTCTGATCTTGTTATCACAGTACCGTTCGAATGAACATTATTTTTCCCTATAAAGTTACCAAACTCCCAACCTTCACGACCTTCTCCGCGAACGCCACCATCATTTATCATAGTCCCATCCATTACTGGATTAATACCATATTCCTTTAACTTCTCTTTCAAATACAGTGGGATATGTCGATTTGTTAAACTATCGCCTAACTCAATAATATTTAAAGATGCTCCTGCCTTATCTTTTGCGTCTACAGTAAGAACTTCTATATCAATGTAATAGATCTCATCTTTATTTCCGTTTTCTTTTATATAAATCCGAATAGAATTACCCGCTAGTTCATTTGCATTTAATTCTAAATCATAAAAATAACGTACTTTCGGTTTGTTATTTCTTATTTGTATCGCTGTTTTAAACGTGTCTATAGCTTCATTTCTTGTCACAATACTTGATTTATATATTGGTAAAGAAGAATCTTTAACTAAAAATATCTTTTGAGGTAAAATTAAACGATCTTTTGATTCATCAAACTTTTCAAATTTAACATCAGTCGGAATAATTCCGTTTACCCTTACTAAGCCTCCAAACACATTTGGGATTAAGTCATAAAATGAATACAGCAGTACGGTCGATTCAGTAATTTTCGCATTAAACTCTGAATAGTGTGCTGTGAAAAACAGTCCAGTCTTCAAGTCGAAAAACAAGCACTGAATTCCTAAATTCGTACTCGGGAACTTCACTTCCCACTTGAATCCTAGTTTTGAAGACACACTATTATCATTAGATGGAGGAACAAATCCCTTCTTCGTTTGCACGTATCCATTAGGAATATAGATTTTCTTATCGCTAAAATCAAAGTTAATTAAGTCGTTCCCTACGAACTGTGCGTATTCTGTAGGAACTACAATTTTACTGTCATTTATAATTCCGTTTACCTTTACAATAAAAGGGGCAAATACTTTCTTGTGTGATCCGCCCCAAAAACTTGCGATAAATAAAATACTTTTATTTTTAGCTATTGATGGAAATTGAGTATAATGAGCTGTAAATAATCTACTGGTTTGGAGATTAAAATACAGACCTTGTAATCCATCTTCCGCAACGAACGGAACACTTTCATTTTTGTTAGCTATATTAATAAATGTGTCCTTTTTAATAACGTATCCGTCGGGTATATTTATAACATTATTAGTAAAGTCGAAATTCAAATAGTCCCTACCAACAAACTGTGCATATTGGTTCATCGAAAGACTAATTTCGTTATCGTTTTCGTTAAATTTACTCTCAAGTTGTCGTTTGAAATTAGAACCAAAACTATTATCAAATAGAACCATTAGATATTCTCCTTTTGTATTTTTATTTCATGTCCAACGATTTACATCATCATACCCAACGTTTCAGTTACTCCGCTTATAATGACATTAATTGCATTCGTCTTTTCTTGCTGCAATAACAATCTATCGTTTTGATTTAAAACAATCTCGATATTTAAGAGCTTTGTTTCTCCTGCTGCTACAACTAAATTTTTCATAATATCAACCGTATTAACTGTAATTGTAATTTTGGCATCCTCTGGATCAGTATTCGTTAAAATGATTTGTTTTACAGTCGATTGCTGATTCGATTGCACCTCGTATACTGGTATTTTCGTTTGTTGTGGTACACCTAAATAAATTTGTATTGGTTTGATATTCATAAGCAATTCCTCCTAATTTATATAAAATTCGTTTTTTAATACTTTCAATCTATCGATCTAGCCACATGCGGATTTTACGACAATAGGCTTTCTTTCCTTCAACAGTGGAACGCAAACGAATGTATACACTCATTTCTTCTCCTGTTGGAACTCCTAAATCTATTTCATAAAGTTTTCCATAAACTGCAATTGGAGACTTTGAATCGGTATTATTTGATGCGTATTTAGCTAAAAAGGTATTCCCATCCCCAGCCATAATAGCAACTTCACAAGATGCACCCTCGGTAGCTAATTGACCAATTAATACATTTAAATATCGCGACTTATGTTCGAATGTGTAATATTGACAGTTGTAATGCTCATCTGACTTATCTGTCACCCACCACCAACTCTCCACATTCACTGCGGTAAACGGTGGTTCGTGACCATTGATATCAAAGCCATGCTGAAGAATACCACCTATGATAGTTGCATATCCATCTTCCCGTTCAACGCGAACAAGACCACGATGAACATCGAGGCCTCCTGCACCAATATGGACGTATCTATTTTTATCTTCTGGATCTATATACCAAACGCCAGTGTTATCAGCGAATGTTTCTGTATTCATGTACAAGCGTTTTAAAGCTAAGCTTAAATTACCTTCATCATCCATCAATTGTTGAATGTCTCTTTGAGTCTGTTGAAATTGCGCTTGAATTGCGCTTGCAGTTCGTAACGTTTTAAAAGTCGATAATTCAAATGTTGGTGAAATACTATTATTCACTGGGTCGTCTATAACCTCAACGATTCGTATCTGAACAGCTACATCTGCCTCTTCATAAAGCATATAAACATAGTCGCCATAATCGTACGGATGCATTTGCAAACCATTTTCGTATAAATCTGAAACGGCTACATTAAATTTCGTTAGGGGTTTATCATTTAAATTATTTTTACAAGCTTCTAATAAAGAACTCTCATACTTATAACGATCATCATCAATCGACTTTTGATGAATTTCACCGTATACACTTACTAATGGTGATTTATATTCAACAGAAAACTCTGTTTCGTCATCCCTTTTTCCAAACCCTCGAATAACTGTACAAAAGTTTGACATGTCCGTTTCTTCATTAAAGGTTTGTAAATTATGTCCATATCTAAACTGTGATTCTGTAGTTTTACCTATCTCATTTTTAAATTTAATAACTTTATTTTTGTTATCAATGGAAAACTCAGCTTTATACCTCTCTAATCCTTTTTGCAGCAATGAAAGCTTAGAATCTCTCCCGAAGTTTTCAAAACGTCGTGGAGCAAATGCACCGTTTATAATGTATGTCCATCCGCTACCAACAAATAAGAAGTCGCAGAATTGTTTAAAATTAATGGTTCCATTCAGTAATTCATATTTATGTTGGCTGATAAAACCGTCTAGAAATACATGCATTGCGTTAATTCTTTTTCCATAGTGTCCTACTTTAGATATACCAAGTACAATATATTCATCACCTGTTTCGGGAATTGTAACTATGGAACGTTTATCTAGTAATTTATACGCATGAGCTGCTTCTGGAGTATTTAGCTGATAGAAATTAAGAGAGTGTTCTCCATTGACTCTTCTTTTTCTTCTTACTTCCTTGAAATCACAAAGCATCTCTGTTTGTCCATTTATTCCTGTGACTAATAACATGACTTCACCTACAAATAATAAAACCGGAAATCAAATTCAATTTTGAAGTTACCCGAAGCGCCAGATAACACCAAATCATTCCAACCCGGTTTTAGTGTGATTAACTTCCAATTCGTGTCTTTAAAGATACTACCTACGCCAGGACGGTAAGACTTAACTCCATCTAATACAATTTGTGAACTCTCAACCACTGTTGATTTCCCATAACTCCATGTGTCACCTGTTGTTAAATTCTTAATTGTTAACTGATCAGACCATCCTGTATAAATAATTTTTAATGGCATTTCCTTCGGATCAATCGTGACATCACCTGCATTATAGATACGGAATGATGTTGTATTATGCGTGTACTTTGTATCCTCTGCAATTAATCCCTGTCCAATTTGCCAAAGATTAGAATCAAATGTATTTGGATCAGTGGTTTTTCCAATTGATTCTGCAAATGGTAGTTTCACAGTTACAAAATCAATTTCAAAGAACCCGTATTTCCAATTCTGCTCGATACTGTAAGGCGAACTATATTTTACAAGCCATCGCTTACCCGGATTTCGTTGATCTATGATATAGAAAGCTTCTCTACTATCAAATATACGAAATACCTCATCTCGTAGTAATGCATAATCCCACATATCAACTGCTTTAAAATAAAAAGAACAGTTTATAGTACGTTGACCATAAACCGTTCCTCTATCGATAGTTCCATTTCTATTTTCAACATTCTCAAAATTATGAACAGGTGATGGTGACTGAGGATTAAAGTCTCTTGTCATGATACCTAGTTCTTCTAATACATACCTTTTTCCGTTTAATGTTTGTACTGTGGTTCCTAATGTGATTACTTCAGACATTTAATCACCACCCTCCCTTTTGTCCCATAACAAATGATTGATTTACAATTCGTTTCCCTTGGTCTATGTCTATCTTGTCTCCAATCGCTCTTACTACTTCAGTGCTATCAACAACAATTACATTCTCAATAACAGCTGTATTAGCATTTTGAACGTTATTTGACGGTCTAGATTCGTTTGTAGATTTACTTAAAGTTGCCCCACTAAATCCAGAAGTAGACGACACATTCGAAATACTAGAAGGTGTTTTATAGCCTGCAGAAACCATTGGAATTGCAGGTCCTGAAACAGTACCCATTGACACATCTCCGAGTACTATCCCTTCTGATAATGAATCGAATGCTTCCTTAACTAGTACAGCCATTTCTTTTGCTGCACGGAACACTGGATTCTCCATGGATCCAATACCTTTTACTAACCCTTGACCAGTGTAGATACCTAAGTCTCTCATTACACGGGATGGAGAATGAATATTTAAAACACCCGCTACAGTACTAGCGATACTACTACCAAGTTCTTTTGCTGCTGATAAAGCTTCACCAACCATGGAACCAATACCATTTATTAATCCTTGGACAATATTAACTCCAATATCAAAAAGGTCAACATCTCCTAAAGATTCTAAAAGTTGTCCGCCTATTTCAACTCCGGAACTGAATACTTCACCTAGCAAACTCAAAACCCCATCAATCAGAGCTTCAATTAATTGCACACCTGCATCTAGTAATTCTGGCAAATGTTCTATAATTGCTTTTAATAATTCAGCCATCAACCTTATTGCAGCAGCAACTAATTGAGGTAACACCTGAATAATCCCATCGATTAATTTTGTCAAAATTTGAACACCAGCATCTATTATCTGCGGGAGGTTCTGGACAATAACTTCTGTAAATTTATCGATTATTTTTATAACTGCATCAACGATTTGCGGGAGAACTTGAATGATCCCTTCAATAAGCTTCGTTAGAATCTGTATTCCCGATTCGATAATTTGCGGTAAATTTTGAATGATAGCATCTGTTAATTGTGTGATTATTTGCAATGCTGCATCTATAAGTTGTGGGAAAATCTGAATTATGCCTTCTATTAGTGAATTAAGAATTTTAATACCAGCATCAATAATTAGTGGCAAATTCTCTACAATAGCATTCATCAAAGTTGTGATTATTTGAATCGCTACATCAATCAGTTGTGGTAAGATTTGAATAATCCCATTAACAAGAGCCATTAAAATTTGAATACCAGCATCAATTAACTGCGGAATCAATGGAATAATAGCTTGTACTAAAGTTGTGATTATTTGAATCGCCGTGTCTATAATTAACGGTAGTAACTGAGTAATTCCTTGGACTAATGTATTGATAATTTGAGTTGATGCTTCAATCATATAAGGCAGCGCTTGAACTATCGCCAATACCAATGTTTGTATTAAGGTTACTCCTGTCTGAATAATTTGAGGCAGATGAGTCGTCAGAGTTGTGATAAGCGTTGTCATAATTTGAGCATACGTCTCAACAAGCTGAGGTAAAGCTTGCAGAATCCCTTGGATGAAGCTGACAATAATTTGCATTCCTTGTTCTAAAAATACTGGTAGTTTAGTAGTAACAAAATTTGCATACCAAGTAACAAATTTATTCATTACTTCGCCAAACTTTTGTATCAATACCTCTCCACCAATACCTGCCGCATCCGACATGCGAGCAAACATTGTGGCGATCCCGATTATTAGGCCTGGAACTCCACCTAGTAAAATTGCAATAATACTCGGAATCAGCTTTACAAAGACATCAGTTATTTGTGTGAAATCTCCATGGAAAGCATTAATTATTGCTTGTTTAACATAATCAAATGCCGAGCGTAACTTTTCACCAAATGATACTACCATTGAAATTAAATTATCATTAAGTCCCATCGCCTGCATAAGTTGCATTGCCCCATCACTGTTACTAGAAAAGGACAACGAAAACCCCTTTATAACTGTTTTTACTGTATTTAAAGCACTATTAAGGGCACGACCAAAAGAGACAACCTTTTCGATTGCCCCAACGGGAATTCCAGCAGCAACAAGTAAGTCAATATCAGCCGTACCGCCAGCTTTCACTTCTTGTCCGAATGCTTTTAATAATAATTTAATTGAGTTTAGATTGTGGTTTACCTTCGCTCCTGCTTTTGTAAAAGCATTAATGGCATTATCAGATATACCAGCAGCTTTTAATAAATCAATATCAGCACTACCTTGTTTTTTCACTTCTTTCCCAAATGCCCCAATTAGCATTTTAATAGCATTCAAATTGTGACCGATTTTAGCTCCAGCACCAGTAAATGCATTAATAGCACTATCAGATAATCCAGCTGCTCGCAACAGATCCTTATCTGCACTACCTCGACTTTTTAACTCTTGCCAAAAAGCTTTAAATAACATTCCTGTTCCGTTAAGTACAAAATGCACTTTGTCTACCGCGCCTGTTAATTTAGAAATTGTTTCATCAGATAGTCCAGCTGCTTTTAGTAATTCGACTCCAGCATCCTTTTTACCTGAAAGCACCTTCCAAAAACCTTTTAATGCTTTTAAAACGTTATTTATAGCATTATGGAAAGGTTCTATATTTTTATAAGCATAAGCGAACCCTACTGCTAGCCCTGTTATTGCAGCAGCTAAAGCCCATGCTACAGGACTTGCCATCGCTAAAACCAGTACAGCAGGCTTAATAATCATCCACAAAGCAGCAAAAGCAGCTCTATATCCTTTTAATAATCCCATTCCTGCCCCTAAGGGTAGCAATAGGAGAGTTAAGGCTGGAACAAGCATCATTGTTCCTTGAATAAACCTAGCTAAAGCTGGATGTGCCTCGTTAAACGCTATTACCATTTTTGCTATGGCGTTTACAAAATTGTAGATTGGTATCATGAGAGCTGCAAAGGCATCTCTCATAGGTTGTAGGGCTTCAGTTAATGAATCCATCATATCCTTATATGCTTTTGCGTATTTAGGATTCATCTCCATATTAGCTTGGTGCAGTTTGTTATAAAACATTACAGCACCAATACCAACTACTAAGAAAGCTTGTCCCATACCCATAACAGATTGGTTAATAATACGAATCTGATCATTCAGTTCTTTCATATTCGCATTCGGACCAAGGAACTCTAAAGCTAACTGAGCAGCACTACTTCTATTTGCTAATCGCTCCATTGTATTTGTCGCCATCAAAGCTCCTCTAGAAACGTTATACAACGGATTTCCCATACGTTGTAAATTCCCTTGCAGTTTGCTAGAAGTCGTAGACATATTGTTTAACATACCGATTGTTTGTAAGATACTAGCCTGCTTCATTCTATCAAGCTTCATTATTTCATCGTTAGCAGCCTTCTCTGCCTTACCAATCTCATTGACTTGAGCGATTAGATCATGAGCACTACCGGTGTATGTCGCCATTCCCATTGCAGCATCCAAGTAAGCGAGTTTCGTCCTTTTCAACTCTTCAATATGGGGTCTCATCGCTTCCCGCTGCTCATATTTCATCTGACGTAAGCGTCTGCTATATTCGCTGTTCGCATCCCCCATATTCTCAAGACTACGGTGATAATATCGGGAGGACCGATCCGTAGCATTTACAAACTCATTCATTTCACGTTGCATAGCAGCTAATTCTCTTCGAATTTGATCGGTCTCTGCTCGAAACTGGACTACTAATTCTTCTTGTGTCGCCAAAACCTCACCTACCTTTCAATCAACCGAAGTTGAGATTTTGTAAGAATTGCATATCTGCCTCAGCTTGTTTTGCACGATTCTCGATAGATTTTTTCTTTTGTTCATCAGTAACCATTTTCGATCTATCAAATAAATCTTTTGGTTTCATACTCTTTTTGGGATTACTGTGATAAACCGCACGCATCATGAGAGCAAATATACTATATGTTTGCAGTTCATCTAGATACTGTTCATTTCTCCCCGTCATCATATTTTGAAACTCACGAGGAGTTAGGTTCATTACCTCATTTGGCAACAAACCTAAATATCTAAATCCATCCTGCTGCACCTTGTCTATTTCTTCTCTAGAGAAGTCTGTGGTTCGTCGTCCGTTCCATACATCTCCTCTGCAATCTCCTTGAATTCCGGATTCTTCGCTAATAATTGTTTCTTCATTCGTGCTTTGTACTGTTTCGTCTTCGCTTTGTAGAAAAAATTATCCGCTACCACTTCGTTAAGAACATCTTCAATGTATTGTTGTGAAATTTTTTCTTCTACAAACAGCTTTTCAATAGCATCTGTGACTTTAGCTCTAGTGAACCCTTCTTCTGTGTGCATTAATCCGAAATATACCGCGTCTTCAAATAGTTCTAAGTCACCTTGCAAACAAGCTGCGATAACTTGGTTCGCTCCACCCTCATATTTCTTATTTAACTCTGCAATAGATTTATAAGTTAACTTTAATTCATATTCTTTTCCTTCGATTTCAAAACGCATATATATCAATCTCCTTTGAATTGGATGTTATTTTCAAATTTAAAAAGAGCAGTATAAAACCGCTCTTATGCATTAGCCCCCGCAGGGATTTCAGTTAATGTTTCTTCGCTTACAGTTCCAGAAAGTTTAGCTTCTAGAGAATAAGTCGCAAATTCACCAGTAGATGCTGATTTTTCAAAGGAAGTCATCATATATGTTCCTTTTTCAGCTTTTAATGTACGTTTGTTAATTTCATAGATTTCAATGTATTCCTTATTGCGTAGCTTTTTCTTTGCCGCATCAACAAATGGATCTCCTTCAGAAACAATCCCTTCAAAAGAACGGGTCTCTGTTACTTTTCCGTAATCTGAAATTGTTCTATCCTTCGACTCTGCTTCAATCTCATCCGCTTCAATAGAATGAGATGAATCAGTTTGGTCAAATGGACGAATCAGTTTAGTTTTTAATGGGTCGGTTGGGTCAGGGATTACTACCGCGTAAATAAACTCGTCACCGCGGTACATCTTATTTGAAGTAGTAGGCGTTTCCGTTCCAGCCATACGTTACACTCTCCTTTAATTTATATAACTTTGTTCATATTCAAAAATCATTGTTAATTGAGCAGAGCCTACCTCAACTGGAGCGGTAGTCACTCTTCTGAAATAGACAGTATCAGTCGATTCACTTCCATCCTCATTTCGAAGATTTAATGTGTAACCGCTACGTCTAATCAAGTCCGCAATTCCATCAGATAGCTCCATAGCTTTCTCTGTTGTTGCATTAAAAAACCTCACTGTCATTGTGTACAGTAAGGTGAATGTATCCTTTGTATTTTTCAAATCATTCGTTGATAAGTGTGGGAAGTACACTGAAGGTACCTTTATTTCTTCTGGAACCTGCTCGTGGTAAGCAAATGTACCTTGTGGCAGGTTATCGAAAACAAAAGCCTTCATAGATCCATGTATTTGCGCGTACATTTCCTAACCTCCATGTACCCATTGTCGGAACTGGCGGTCAAATGCAGTCTGGAACATACGCTCATAGATAGCAATAGCATTATCCCAATAGGGACGACCTTCTATGAATTTAGCAGTAAGCATCATTCCAGTAGGTGCATGTGGATCATATTCAAAATTATGACCTTCCCATCTCCCTGGGACGAATCTTCTTACCTGCTGCCAACCATCATTTTGAAGTTTGGCGTATTCTACATTTGTACCAATTTCTAGCACTAATCCTCCATCAGAAGAGCGCCAAACATTCCCATCTCCGCCCTTATCAAACGAATTAAGTAAGCGTCTTGTATCTACAACCGCTAATGAAATGATTTGATTTTGCACCTCTTCTAGAAATTGAAATCCACTAGCTTCAAGCCATAAGGCAACATTCTGATCCAATCCGTTTGCCATACGGTTCAACTTAGCACTGAACTCACGAAATCCTCTAGTCGTTATTTGGCTAGCCATGGTTCACTCTTCCTCTCCGCAGTGGCTTTTATATGTGAAACCTCACCAGTAAGTGGATGTACTACCGGAAAGGGATTGCGTATATAGTAAACGACATTAGTATTCTTCTTGATTACTTTGTCATTATGTTTTATATCTGTACCAGGCATAAACAATACACGTGTATGCTGTTCATTTAATTGATTTGGGGCAGATTGAATTGCAGTTGGTCTAGCAATCGCTACATTCTCTGCAAAGTAGCAGCTTTGCCCTGCTATATCAGGAGTATCTTTGTATGAATAAACCTCTTCTCCTGGTTGCCCGTACTTCCCGGGCTTCGTTTCTTTCTGCAAATGGTAAATATCACATTCATGGACCATCATCCTTTGCAAAGACATTAAATAGCCCTCATCTTGAATGTGACTTTCTTTTTACCGCCATCTGCAATGTATTTTTTTAATAAATGCAGGATATCTGGTTTCAAAACACTAGAATTATCTTTTGTATAAGAATAATCACCACTACCAACACTTTCAGATTTAATACCCTTCATAGCTGTTGCGTCAGTATTTGAACAAGCATAGTACTGTGATAACTTTTTACATGCTAATTTAACTTCAGCAGGTACTATAGGATACTTTGTTTTATCTTCGAAATCGGCTATGTTAGGAATATTATTAATCTCTGTTTCTGCCTCAAGTATGTCCTGTTCCAATAAGGAAACAGGACGATTTTTCACTTCAGGCAGTACAGTGTAATCAATCAATTCTTGAGCAGTAATAAGTGTCATACTTATCACTCCTCTCCTTTAGATTTGCTACCTTCTTTTCGAACTTCAAATTGTTCATTACCATTTAGATAATCATAAGTTTTCTTTGTAACCTTTTCTTCTTGTCCCAATAAAAAGAGACGTTCATGGACGTCATATGTTTTACCAACTATTAATTTTGCATAGTAGTTCAAAAGTCATCACTCCTTAACTTTGATAACTTTTGCTACTGCATCTTCCTCTTCAAACTTAGTATCAACTTTTGCAGTTAACACAATGATGAATTTACGCGCGCGGATATCTTTATCAACTTCGATTCGGATATTTCGGCTCATACCAACTACGATATTTTTAGGATGAGTTAATAAAATGTCTGATACAGTATTTGTTGTGTCAGCATAAGGTTGTAACATAGCAATACCACCAACAGGAACACCATATGCAGAAGCGAGTCCACCTTGTAATGAGAAGTCACCTAAGTTTGTTTGTCGTCCTGCCACTTGGTCTTTCCATTCCACTTCTAATCCGTGTGAAGTGTAGAATTTCCAGTCTTTAGGGCTACGAAGATATTTAGCAGGAACAGATTTGTATGCCTTTTTAAATACATCTTTCGTAAATGCACCTGCAGCATGATCTACTACATGTGTTTTCGCTTGTTTACGTAAACCATCTAATAGAGCTAAGTATGGGTCAGCAGATGTTTTATCGCCGTTTACAATTAATTCTTCAATATCTAACGCAGCACGTTCAGCGAGCATCTGCATAATTGTGTTTTGCAGGTTGCCACCTTCAATGTTGTTTTCTAATGTATCATAAGTGATATGAACTTCAGCAATTACTTCTTTTGCATTTAAGGTAATCGTGCTTGTAGATGGAGCAGAACGATCAGCATCAGCTAATACTTTACCTTCTACACCAGGGCGAAGAATACGAGAACCAAAGCCGATTTTTTCAATTTTACGTGTGTCTGAAACCATTTGAACAAAGCGCGAATCCTTTAAAATTGTAGGAGCGCTTTGCACCATTCGTAAGAAAGTATCAGCTTGCTCAGGATTCATTAAACCACCACTAGCTAACGTGGCAAGAGTAACGTCTGCTTTTTCAATAATTGTTTTGTTATTAAGTGTCATATATGTTTTCCTCCTTCAGGCTTATAGTAAGCCATTCCATACAGATTTTTTTACTTCTGCTTTCTCAACAACATCAGTATCTTGCTGATTGCTAATACCTTGAGATTTCTTTAACGCTTCAATTTCTTCACGTAATGGAGCGGTAGCAGCTTCTACAGCTTTTTCTACCTTGATATCCTCTTCTGTTTTTTCTTCATCAAGATTAAGGTGTTTCTTAACAGAAGCTAATTCTTCCTTGATTGGGCCTACAGCCTTTTCTACTGCTGAAGTTAATGTCTTTTCAAATTGTTCTTGGTTAAACTCCATATTGTTCTCCTCACTTCCTGCGTCTTCCGGTGACGGTGTGACACGTGTTTTTAGGTTTGTTAATGACTCAATGGCAGCATCGATATCAGCCATATTTGTATTACTAATTTTCTTACCTGCTTTTTCTACTTCTTCAACAAGAGAGATAACAGGTTTGTTCTTCCATACCTTTACAACTGCTTCTGTACCCTTCAATTCATTGATAATCTCAACAAATTCAAGTGCAGCTGCTTCAATACGATCTAAGTCGATAGCATCGGCAGTAGGAGCATTCCATAGCGATTGATAGAAAGTATCTTCTAGAGCAGAGAATGAAGCATTTACATCACGACGATGTTTATTCTGGTTAAATTTATCCCTAACCTCGCCTTTTTGAACGTTTTCTCCACTAAAAAAGCCCTTCATCAATTGGAAGAAGGACTTAAATTGTTTCTCTTCAGTTTTCGTTACTTCTTCCTCAATCACTTCTGTTTCAGCGACTCCTGCAAGGGAATAGCCTTGGAATTCACCCTTCTTAACAGCTTCCCATGTTTCCTCATCCGCTTTTGTAGTAAGGATCCATGTACCTTTCTTTACAGGTTCACCATTAAGCTCCATATCAGCAGGTGCAATATATGATTCAACAACTTCTCCAACACCTGCTACAAAGTCATGATTCTTATCGATTTGGCGGTATTTAAGCATAAACTCATGTGCAGCCTTTTCAATTGTCTTAGCATCTGCGAAATCTCCATGAGCATCGATTGTATCCGGCTCATATACAATCCCATATACAAGGCGTTCTGCTTCATCATCAGACTTAATAACCTTCACAGGCTTATCGAAGTTCGGTTGTTCTTCTGATTTCGTCAAAAAGAACTTGCGTTGGTTTGCTCCATTCTCTACATAAGAGACATGCGAAACCTGCAAGTTCTTCAGCTTACGTTTTTTCATTTATTCACCTCCTTTCAAATATGAATCAGCTTAATTTTAGAAGTCTTCATTTCTTGCTCAACTCCTTTAAAGTTTCTTCCCTAATCTTCTGCTTCTCTTCTTCAGATAGGCCTAATATATTGTTATCTACTGCAGGAGACATAACGCATTTGCAACGCACTCTCTCTTTAGCAGACAAAGAGCTATCACGAGGGAACATACATTTCTCACCAGATCCAGGTAGTTCAAATTCTTCCTCTACCGGAACCGTTGTACCGTCATACGCCACATGATTATCACGAGGTTGGTTATTCTTTGCACCGCTATGACGCCACTTCTTACCTGTAACAGCAGGAGATTGGCGATATGATTCGAATTGAGAAGCAGAGCATGCTGCGAGCACTTCAGTCTGTGCTGTTGTCTTCGCTCTTTTACGGTCGAATTCCGGAAGCTTCGCAAGTTCTCTTGCTATTTCTTTTATGCCTTTTCCCTTCTCTAATCCTTCGTTTAAAATACGTTCTACTGCTTTGTGAGAGTTAATCTTCATAATCTTACCTAATTCATCAGACCAACTATCAATCCACTTTGTAGTACGTTTTGAGAAGATATTAAACTGGATATCCGGATCAATTGCATCCATAAAAGCTTTCGTCATATCTTTCATCGTGTAATCAAGAAACTTTCTTGCTGCTTTACTCAAGCTTTTAGCAAAGGTATCTGCACCAAATAGGCTGCCAGTAACAAAGTCGATAATGTCCTTTATCTTGATACTCTTCTCCACAGCATCTTTTTTTGTATAGTTCTTAATTCCATCTACAAAGTATTTCTTCTGTACCCGAAGCAGTTGAGCAATTTCTTTTTCAAATTCCTCAACGTATCCTGGTAACATGTCCAGCACTTCTAGATCAGCAGGTAATGAAGCAGTGAAATCGTCAGTATCAGCCTTTTCAATCCACTCATTCAATGAATCCAGTAACTTATCAATCTTCTGCATCTTGCATCGACTCCAGTAAGTCACGTAAGTCTTTCATTACATTGACTAAATCCTCATTTGAATTGCTGTCAGCTGACTTTTGCAACGTTTCGCTTAATCCCTTCTGCCAACCACTCACCTTACGATGTCTTTCGATTACTAAAGCGACTGGTTCATTCGCTTCAGGCATATCATAATCTGAGAACTCTTTATTTAGCATATTGCCAGCGATATTACGTACATCTTGGAAAGTCAATCCACCCTTATCAGCAAGTACCTCAATGGTTTTAACCATATCCTCAGTGTTACTAATCTCTGATTTACGTAGATTCACATATACATGTTTTAATCCATACGGAAGCAGTAGAACGTTATTAATGATGAATTCTAAATTGCTACGCTCAGGTTCGAATACCTGCTCCTCTGTAATCTCGCGTACAGATTCAGCAGTCGCTCTGTTAAAATCGCGAATATACCCTACATATACATCAGGAAGACGGAATGCTGATTGCACCTTTTGACGCGACTTCTCATCATATTCAAGGAATAGAGCGTCATTTTGCAATACATCTGCTAATGATTTCAACTCTATATCAATGTTCGGCTGTGTATCACCAACTACACCTTCTTCTGCATTTTCAACTTGCAACAAGAGATATTTATGTTGATTATCTTCACCCTCAACATTTGAAACATAATCAGTAAGAGCTGCTTCACTATCGTCTGATAAAATACCATTTTTCAATAAGATAGCCATCGGAATATGACGACCTTGTTTGAAATAGCGAAGATTTAACTCTTCCGCTTTCCTCGCACCAACCATGTGAACAACATGTGACACCCAACGTGGAATGCCATATGGTCCATTGCCAATCTTCAAATGCAGGACCTCAGTAGCGTTTTTCTCTCCTAACGAAACTTCGGAAAACTCACCAGTCTCTTTATTTAAGAAACGCGGATCACCAAACTCTTTAAAGTACGTATCTACTGCTCCGACTCGTTGTACATAGCGACGGAATATCTTCTTACGTTTAATTTCTTTCCCGTTTACTAAGTACGTTACGTCTTGAGGTTTATTATCCTTACGTGTCACTCGCATGTACTGCGGTAACATATTTATTAATTCAGCAGGTTTCCCCTCTAAATTACGAATAACTTCTATATAACCATTGCCAGTCGTCTCTTTATCATCAATAGCATTTTCAAGAATCTCTTTGAATGGCTTATCGAAACTAAATAAAGGTATGATTTCTGTATCAACTAGAGTCCACTCTGCCTTCATTTCAGGAGTTTCCTTGTCGTCCTCCTGTTTATACTTCATTTCATGACCAAATCCAGCTATATTACGCTTGTAAGCATCAATACATTGACCTAGAATTGTACTATTTTCTCTGATCTGTTGCAGGTCTTCTATTCTATAAGGTGGTTCGATAATGCCATTTACAGCGTATTTTTCATTCTCACTTTCTTGTTGGCGAGATAATACTTGAGCGCTTGTTCCTGCCGCCTTAATTACTTTCGCACTAACTTTCCTTTTATTTGTCATTAAGCTGCTTCACCCCTTTTCTTTTTCTTCTTTTTACGTAATCCGTAAATAACGGTATTAACAAAGTATCTTGTTTCGTCCATATGGTGATCATTTTCTTTCAGTGGCTTATCTTCACCACGTTCTACAGATTTCTCATCCCATATATAAGAAGCAAATTCTTTAAATGTTTCGTTACAGCAGTCGTTAAAATAAATAATGCCCGTGTTAAGCGCAACACCGACATTACCAATACCCTCTTTAACATTATTTCGGGCCTTATATACTTTTCGTTTATTCCTAACTAATAAAGCTATAAATGAAGCAGCGGACGGGTCAACTACAGTACCACGGATTGGCAAATCTCCTACGAATTTTTCAAAGTCCTCGTAGTATTCCTGGTCTGTTTTCTGCTTTTCGGTTTCTCTACCGCTATAACGGTACTCTTTCACCTTGTACCATACTTCTTTACCTTTTTCGATGCATTTACCCCACAAGCCATATACCATAGCATTCTGCGTACCATAGTCACATGAAACGAAGTACTCAACGTATTCCCTTTCAATCGTAGGAACTTTATGCTTATCCTCATCAAACATATCGAATATAAGTCCAGAAGCAGCTGCCCAAAGCCCTAAAATATATCGTTTGAAGAAAACGCCGCTATACATCTTGTAATAACGTTGTTTTACTTTTTCAGACAACGATAAATTATCATCCATCGTAAAGCGAATGTGTAGTAAGTTCTTTTCTTTAGCCTTATCTAGCCATTCTGTTTTAAACCAATGATATGGTCCACCAGGGTTACAGTTAAACCAGACTTTTGAGCCTTCTACGGAACAACGTCCAGTCGCTTGGTTAACAAACGAACGAACCATAAGCACTACTTCATCAAAGAAGCATCCGGCAAGAGTAATCCCTTGGATAAGATCCTGTGACGCTTCATCTTTACCACCAAAGATATAAAAGAAGTTCGTTACGCCATCTTTAGTAATGGTAAGCATATTCTCACTACGATGATCTTTAACCTTATAACCGCGGGACTTCAGCATCTTTTTAAGTGGCGTTATAACGTTACGACGGTGCGAACCAATCGTTTTACCACACATACCGAAGTTCTCACCTTCGAATGATTCCATTGCCCACATAACGTAGGATAGAGCCATTGATACTGTCTTGCCGGCACGAATAGAACCATCACAAATAATCCCGTCATAATTTTTAACAGGACTATTAGGCTTCCACCAGGTTAATACTTTCAGCTGCTTCTTGGAGAATGGCTTAAATTTGAATGGAGCAGGTTTCTTTTTACGCTTCGGAATCGTCGTCATGGTCATCCCACACTTCCTCTACCTTACCTTCTAGCGCTTCTTTGAAACCATCATCTTCGTATTCTTCACCATCTTCGCCTTTAATACGGGCGGTGTCAGCTTTAATCTTATCGATTTGAGCTTTCTGTACTTCCATCTGCATCTTGTGGCGTTCCTCTTCAATTTGGCGTTTAAAGTTGTCAGGAACTAAATCGAAATACTGCGCTAATTTATCCAAGGCTTTCATCTTGTCAGCGAGTTTAACTGATACACCATCTTTACCAAGCTTCACCTCAGTAATTATGGAGCCATCAACCATATCGGCCTCGTGTAAATCTACATAATTGACGATACGAGTTATTTCATTACCTGCTTCATCTTTCATCGGGCCAAACATCCCCATTACAGGAACTTCTTTCTGTCCAAAGGTCACATAATTAGTAATATCAGCAAAGGCGATTTTAATGTACTCTTTCAACACATCCATCGCTTCTACAAATACATTCTCAACTAACTCACCTTTGAGCTCTTTTATATAGGAAGAAACTCGTTCACGCCTTAGCAATCGACTTGCCTGCACATGAGCTCCATCTTTGGAATATC
>WPCI01162033.1_pt1 | contig 18507 bp, 18 predicted proteins | sample 5399871 | NCBI WGS metagenome assembly WPCI01 (sample SAMN12869469, study PRJNA574797) | sludge metagenome | isolation source: wastewater treatment of pH7 | place: China:Beijing | collected 2019-05-20 | reverse complement strand
ATTATTTCTTTTAATTGATGAGCATTACCTATACGTCTTGAGCGGATTTCAAGATACCAATCGTTTAGTAGCTTTGTAATTTCATTGTTTCCCTTAGTTGAAACAATCATTATTTATTCCCCCATCCTATAGAAGTCTACTAATGTTATATATTACCATTATAGCGAAATCTATATTTTATTTAACAGTTTTAAATTTATTTTTCAATAGAATTCAGAAAAAACAGTTAATTTAAAATAACTGACTTACATTTAATTCACAAAAACGTAATATAGTTGAAGTGAGTTTAATTATCACATTTGCGTAATAGAAGAATTAATAAATATATAAGCAGAAAGAATTTTTGAGGGTACTAATGCAGATGGTGTATGGAGTAAGGCTATATTCAAAGTAAAAGAAGGTAACTATTATTATATATCTGAGAATAGTACGTTCGAGGTAACTGACAATGAGTATCTAAATGTAGAAGTGTTAGAAGAAATCCAGCGGGGGGGGGGATCATAATTTGTTTGCGGTAAAAGGGGACGAAAGAGACATGCTGCAGCAGTTAGAGATGGACGGATTTAATTTTGAAGATGTAGAATGGGGAGAGCTTAATCTATTGGATAACGAAATTATGAGTAGTACGGATGCAATAGAAGAGTGGGGAATTAAATCATCAACATTACGTAAAAGAATAAATGATTTCCCAAAAGGCTCAATCCGTAAAATTGGCACGACATATGCTGTGACTCGATTTGGAATGCGCTGTGTTTGCGGTTCAAATAAAAAGTGAGTAAAAATAAATTAGGGGAGGTAGCGTTCGATGAAGAATCACACAAGGAATTCTAAGGGACAATTACTACAAACTAATAAGGAAATGGTCTGACCTAAAGCAAAAACAGCGTGAAACCATATCAAATTGGCTGAGAGAGGCTTATATAGAGAAGATTAAGGTTCATAACCGTAGATTGAAACCGAGAGAACATGAGGATGTTTTAGAAAGTGTTATGAGTAAAATCTATAATCGTGAAATTTGGATTCCGGATTACGAAGTCGAAAAGTATTACAAAGGAAAAATAAATAAATGGTATAACAAACATATTTCATTGAAAGAAAAAAATGAAAAGGAGGAGAACAAATGAAACATAGTATCGGAAATGTGAGTACTTCCTATATAATTCGTCTAATTTTAAATGATTTAGACACATTTATCACAGGAGGAAAAAGGCAGTTTAATTTCTGCTCAGAATCTGGAATATCCCCTGTGGAGGAGCTAATTGCGGATTGGTTGGAGTGGTTTAATGATTACCCGCAAGGTATATCGCCCGATGAATTAAAAGGAATTAAAAGGGAGATAGGCGAATTGATGGGGAGTATGTCTATATGGTGTCATCATATTGAAGAAAGAGAAGGATTTATAAAGCAATTTAGCGATTATTTCGGGGAATATATAGGTTTCTGTAAATTAGTTAGGGATGTATATCTCGAAGAGCTAAAAGATGAGTCGTCATATTAGTATCATCTATTCCTAATATTTTTATAAAAGGAAATTCATATAAACGTTCTTCAGATGATGAAAAAGTTAAAGGAGAAAAGAAAGTGAAATTAGAGATTGAAAAGTTTATTAGTGAAATAGAATTTCCGGAAGCTGCTATGAGTCTTATTGAAGAGGGAATATTATGTTATAAAGCAGGAGCTTATAGATCAGCGTATATCATGTCATATTTATTTTTTTTAAGTATAGTGAAGTACAGAGCATTAGAAAGTTCATATGTTCCCATTGGGTATGGTAGGGAATTGAAGAAGAAAACAGATGAAATTTCATACGATGAATTCTGGGAAAGAAAAGTATTCGACTTAATTACTACAGGAAAATTACATAGTGGTTATTTTGAATTTAGCGAATCGATAATTAATCAAATGGAATATTGGAGGACTTTGAGAAACGATTGTGTACATTCTAAAGGTAATCAAATTGTAGCAGCGCATGTTGAATCATTTTGGTTATTTATACAATCAACTCTTCCTGAGTTAGTAAATAACTATAGGAAGAATGTCTTATCTAGAGAGCTCGAGGAATTCTTCGAAAATTAGTGATTTTATAATCCTAATGTGGATTTGCCATATTTTAAAGAAGTTAAGGAACGAGTTAATGAAAATACAGAATGGCATGTTTATTATTACAGTGAGAATGATATTGAAAATTTTAGAGATAAATTGACTCAAATAGGCATAATTGAACAATATATAAAATTTATACACTGTGACACATTTTATGATTTACCTTTAGTAAAGCAAACAATAGAAAATTAAACCCACGCTTTTTGATTAATCTTTATTCCAAACCAACACCTAATATCGGAAAATGATAAAATAAAATATAAGAAAACCATCGTGATTTTCTCTACGATGGTTTTCTAAATATATAAAAGCCCTAGTTAATTAGTGATGAAGAAGATATTGTAACATACGTTTCGTATTACGTAAAATATATGAATTGAATATATATTGCATAATATCATTTATAAAATGTCCTTTTTAATTTACTCAATCAATTGTTGAATTTTAGAGGAAATATATATTTTAAGATATTAGCATAGCAAATTCTGTATAAATAAATTCTACTTCTTTCATTATAATTTCTAAAATTCAGTACTGCGTTAATATGCTTATTATGATGTGTATCGCAAGCAGGGCATTTCCACTTAAAAGATATTAGTGTTGGGATAAGATCTAAACGCTTTATTATTTTAAAAAAATAATCAGATAATTTAGATAATTCATTGACATATTTTTGGGAATTGCATACAATATTTACTATATTATAGATTGATTACCACTAAAGATTTGCTAGAGTTCATAAAACATCCTTAGTAATATCATTCGGCTTAAAGGAGCTAATTAAATGAGAAATAATAAAAATTTGTGGATACTTATGTTTGGAGTACTTGGTGCAGAGCTTGGGATGTGGCTGGGACTTATAGGGAATTTAGAATTTCTTCAGAAGAATGTAGAATCCAGTTTCAATCAGTCACTCATATTAATAATAGGTATAGCAACTGGTTTCATTTTTGGCCCGTGGGCAGGTACCCTTATTGACTCGTTAAATAAAAAGTTTGTACTTATTCTATCAGGAGTAGTTCGAATTTTTGCGGTCTTATTTATGTTAATGGCTGTAAATTTAAATTCTGTAATTTGGATGCTGGTATCTATGTTTTTAATAGGCATAGCTTCATCATTTTATTTTCCAGGAGTTCAATCAATAATCCCCTTAATCGCAAAAGAGGAAAAATCCTTAATAGAAGCAAATGCCATTCAAATGAATGTAATGACCTTTGCAAGAATTATAGGTACTGCACTAGCAGGTGTTTTACTTTTATTAATCTCTTTAAAAGAAATATATACATATAGTTTAATAGCCTATTCAATACTGCTAATAAGTACATTCTTTTTAAAATTTGAAGAACCAAAAAAAGTAGTTAGTAAAAGTGGAAAAAAGAAATTTGCATTCAAAGAAGTATTCCCAATTATTAAATCAAATCCTCTAGTGTTTAAATCGTTAGTTTTATCGATTATACCTTTTAGTTTCATTTCAGGATTTAACCTAATAGTAATAGAAGTCAGCAATATTCAAAGTGATCCCTCAATTAAAGGTTTATTATATACAGTTGAAGGTTTAAGTATGATATTAACAGGGTTTTTAGTGAAGTCTTTAGTGAAAAAAAAGGATATTATAAATTTTATAATCCTATCTTGTGTGCTAATGTTTATCTCTGAATTTTTATTGATTTTTTCATCTGCAATAATTATACCTTTTATCTCATTCTTCCTATTTGGTTTATCTTGTGGGATATTTATGCCATTAACAGCTACTTTATATCAACGACAAATTGAGAGTGAATTTCACGGGAGATTTTTTTCTTTTAAAAGAATTGTAGAAACAGGTATTGGACAAATTGCATTGTTAACCCTAGGTGCGGGTTTAGATATATTTGACTTAACTGAATTAATGATTTTTGTAACTGTAATTTCTTTAATAATAATTATTTATACTATTGCAGCCCCTTCATTAAGAGATGAAAAAGAAAAAGATGTTGATGAAGTTTCTTGGTAGTAAATCTGAATTGAAAGGAGGTGAAATATTATGAAAAAATTCAAGCCAGCTTTTGAGGTAACACAAGTAGGATCCATGCAATGGAATCGTACGAACCCAGGTTCAATTGTTGAAGCAACAAATCAAGGGAAAGCGGTAGATATTCCTCAGGATGTTCTAGAACAAGTGAAAAATGCAATTAAAGCTGAAATTAGTAAAAGATAATGAAAATGAATAAGATTTATACTTAGTTAATAATAAAAATTCTTAAATATAAAGGTAGGTACTTTATTAATTTTATAAAGCCTGCCTTTATATTTTAAAGAAGGAGAAATATTATGAAATTTAGAGGACCTGTTCATGTAGATTTCAATTTGACTAATGGGTGTAATTTAGCTTGTTCTCACTGTCACAGTTCTTCAGGACCAAAATTAGATAATGAACTTAAGACAGAAGAAATTTTAGATGTTATAACTGAAATTTATTCTATGGGTGTTCTAAGGATTGCTTTTGCTGGTGGAGAGCCTTTTATTAGAAGAGATATTATTGATATTCTTTCACATGCATGTTCATTTCCAGGATGGCAGGTATCTGTTATATCAAATGGATTGTTTTTTACGGAACGAAACATTAAATTATTAAAGGAAAAATGTCCGAACTTAAACGTTAATATTAGCTTAGACGGATCCACTGCTGAAAATTATAGTATATTAAGAAAGCAGGTTAACAATCCTAATTTCAATCCTGTTCCCTTATTTGAAAAAGTTGTGAAAAGTATCAAGGATATGGTGAAAGCCGGATTTAATACATCTGTTAACTTCACTTTAACTAAAGCCACAATTGAAGATTGGATACCAACATATGAGTTAGTAAACGATTTAGGTGCACATGCTTTGGTTGGAATTAAATTTTTCCCAGGAGGGTATGGTAAAGAGCACTTAGAAAAGTTTGAGTTACCTTATGATCTTTGGAGTAGTTATTTCACAGCAGTAACCAGAGAAAAGTTAAAAGGTAAGTATAATAAAATGCAGATTTCAGTTCCTGCTGCCTGGGAGTTTTATTTACCATTTATTCAAGGGAATATAGATATTAAATCAGGCGAAGATGTTTGGAATTACCGAAGTCCATTACAGGAGAAAGAGTATCGAAAAGATAGAAGTGTTGGGGATATCGCGGGAGTAGCAGAGTTATCTATTTCATCAAATGGCGATGTATATCCATCAATACTTTTGATTGGGGAAGATGAATTATTGTGTGGGAATTTGAGGGAAGAAAATATTCGAAATATTTGGAATGGTAGCGAGGTATTAAGAAGCTTTAAAGATTTGGATATAGAACTAATACGAGGAATGTGTAATAAATGTGGAATTAAAGAAATGTGTGGTGGAGGTTCTAGATCTAGAGCCTTTGCAGGTATTGGTAACATTTTGGCTGAGGATTATACATGTCCACTGGTTAAGGGGAGAGAAGTAATAAATGTATAACATGAAGATAATTGGAAATAGTTGCAATGCCATTAGGATTTATAGGGATCAGTTTGGTTGTGAGATTCGATTTGGAAGCGCATTAATTACTTGTAATGAAGATGCTGCAAGGATATTAGATATTGTTACAACTAGCAGCCCTAACGAGGGTTTAAAAATACTTGCTACATTAACTGGTGAAAATGAGATTTTACAAAACTATAAAATGGTTAAGGAAGTCTTATTAAATTTAAACAAAGCAGGTGTTTCACTTGAAATTTGGAATGAGGAGTGGTTAAACTTTGATAAACAAAATTCCGGAGTATAGAGATGTATTAGTATTGGCACCATTCCGAAGAGCTGTTTTCAGAAACGCTGTATCCTCACTATACCCTTTTATAGAACCTATTGATTCTCCCCCGTTACTTGTTGCTGGAGCAATACAAAGTAAAGGTCTGGGAGTAAATTATTTTCCATTAATTAATCTTTTTAATGGTTACAACGAGGAAACTGACTACCCGAAATTATACGAATTATTAAAAAACAACCCTTCTAAAATGGTTGTTTTTAGTGCAGATAATTTTATACCAAGTAGAAGCACAGCTTCTGTGTATGGAATTAGAACTATATCTCGTATTCTACGAGATATTAATCCTAGAGTAATTGTTGGGGTTACTGGAAGAATGGCCACAGTTCTTAAGGAAAAATTATATAAAATAGTTCCAGAACTTGATTTTTCAATAATTGGTGAGCCGGAAGAAGTGATAGGGGATATTGCTGCAGAAATATTAATTAACGGATTAGGAGCAGCTGATAAAAAATTTAATTCTTTATTAACTAAAAATAATGTAAATAAAGTTCCAGTTCCTGCAATGGTAATGGATTTAGAAAATATGGCTTTACCAGCATATGAATTGTTGGAACATACATTTGAAATATATGAGGATTTAACAGGTATTAAGCCTAAAAACATCCCATTTAGTATCAGAACAACTTTAGGTTGCAAATTCAGGTGTAGATTCTGCAGTGGGGTTCCCAACTGGTTAAATTATAGAAAGAAATCACCTGAAAGGATAGATAAAGAAATTAAAAGATTGAAAAGATCTTTAGGAGAAATAGCTACAATCTCATTTTTAGAAGATGAAATCTTTACAAAAGATATTGAACATGTGAAAAAAGTAACAAATATATTCAAAGAGAATGGAATTTTCTTAGAAGGATTGTATACACACTCCTCTTTAATGAGTTCTGAGATAGCTCAATTATTATTACCCATAACAAATAGAGTATATTTTGGTTTAGACAATGCAAATGATAATATTTTAAAAAAAATGGGGAAGGGGCAAAAGTTAGATACAGTTTTACATGCCATTGAATTAGCTAGGGATAAAGGGTTAAAAGTTCACTTAGAATGGATTATTGGTACGCCAGAAGAAGATATTGATTCCTTATTAACTTCTTTGACTACAATTTTTAATTTGTTAAGTACAGGAATAGTGGATAATATAAATACTTATGTATACTGTCCACATCCGGGAACAGAGTATGCCATGAATCCAGAGAAATATAATTTAAATATTGTTGAAGATTATGATTATATGCAGGAGTCAGGAGGATATCCCACATACTCTACCGATAAACTGAATAGGAATCAAATATTTACGGCTTATTTAATGAGCCAACTAATCATTATAGAGGCTAAGCAAGCAAGAGAACACTCTGGAATCAAAACTTCTGTAAGGTTTCAAAATAAAAAAGAGCTTAGATATCTTTTTAATTCAATTAGTGGCACCCAAATGGTAGATGGTATAGGAGGAAGACGATGAAAAGTAATCATGTATATATTCTCGGAGTAAATATGTCAAATCATGATAGGTCCGCTTGTTTATTGAAAAACGGAGAGGTTTTAGTTGCAATTTCAGAAGAGAGACTAGATAGAAGGAAGAAGTCCGAAGGATTCTATGAGAACAATCCTAGAAGTATAGTTATTCCTCCGTTGGCTTCAATTACATATGTACTGCAAGAAGCTAATATATCTTTGGATGAACTAGATTTAGTTGTATGTGGAAGATCAATAAATTCTTGTAAAAATGATTTCCTATCTTATTTCCCTATAGACTCTACAAAAGTAGTTGAAATTCCTTTGCCTGGTCATCATCTAGCTCATGCATATAGTGCTATCGGGACAGCACCTTTCAAAGAGGCCGCAATACTTGTCATAGATGAGCAAGGTCATCATTTAAATGGAAATTTCGAAAAATGTTCCTTATATCATTATACCTCAGGAGAAATCCAAGAAGTAAGAAAATATTTCGGTAATAAAGAAGATATTTCTTTAGGAATGTTTTATGATATTTTTGCCTCACTGATTGGTTTAAGTGAAGCAGGGACCCCTGCTGCTGGTAAACTTATGGGATTAGCTCCTTATGGGAATAAACGTGAAGAATGGCCAGAATTAATAACTCTCATAAATGGAGACACTTATATTTCGCTAACAAGAATTGATAATTTTTTGTCAAATATTCTTCCTATTAGAAAAGGTATGGAAGATTATTTGGTAACTCATATAGATGGACTGCTAAAAAAATATATTGCAATTCATTGGGATACAACCCTAGCATATGATTTAGCATATAAAGCTCAGGAAGAACTTGAAAGGGCTATCTTATATTTATCTACTGATTTATTAGAGCGTACTAGTGCAAAATGTTTATGCTATGCTGGTGGAGTAGCTTTGAATTGTACTGCTAATGGAAAATTATTAGATATCGGGTGGGAGGACATCTTTGTGCACCCTGCGGCAACTGATGATGGTAATGCAATTGGACTGGCTTTATATGGTTGGCATAAAGTACTCAAAAATCAATTAGATGTACCCATGGAATTTAATCCATTTCTAGGAAAAAAATATAAAATTGATGATATTATGCTGAGTTTAAAAAATTACAATCTAGATGGATATGTTGAAAAAACTAATCCCATAACTATAGCTGTAGACTTATTATTAAATAATAAAATTATTTGCTGGTTTCAAGGACAAAGTGAGTGGGGACCTCGGGCATTAGGTGCGAGGAGTATATTAGCAAACCCTTTGATGAATGGAATAACCAAAATACTAAATTCTAAAATTAAGCTTAGAGAGCATTTTAGGCCGTTTGGTATTAGTGGAACTGAAAAAGGTATTGAAAAATTACTTTATACTGATAATGTTGCTACTTCCTTAAAGCCATATATGCTGGCTGTGGGTAAAGTGAAAAATAATAGTTTAGATGAGATTAAACATAAAGATGATACAGTCAGATTTCAAGTGGTTAATCCAAATCTACAACCTAACTATTATAAGCTTATAAGAGAATTTGGGGAAATAACAGGTATTGAAGCAGTAATTAATACATCTTTTAATGTATTGGGTGAACCGTTAGTAGAGAGCCCAAATGATGCAGTAAGGCAATTTCTGTTAACCGAGGCTGACGTATTAATTATTGATAATTATGTGATAAACAGAGAGAATATACCAACATCGCTCTATAAAGAAATGCAAAAGGAAGCTTTTAATCAAACTTATGTGGATAAGTTAAAGTTATTACTTAATTTAGAGTATTTAGGGTACGAAGAAAAAGCAGATAATATTCTATCGAATTTTGGTTTGTGCGAAAAAGATTATCTTTCATTAGGTGCTAGTGATTTTCGTTCATATTGTGAATATATGCTAAAACTAGCTGTAAGACAAAAAAATTTCAATATGGCTGAAAACTATGCGAAAAATATATTAGAATGGAGTGCTTATTCGAAAGAATCAGCAACTGCGATAGAGTTTTTAGTAAATTATAAAAATGATGAGTATAGAGATATTGCGTACTTAATTAATCAGATAGCACCCCAAGGGGAGGCAAGTAATTTCTTTAGAAAACTACTTAGTGAGCAAATATAATTTAGAAAGGAGAGAATATTTTTGGAAGAAAAACAAAATGGATGCCCATTTTCTAATAAAATTTATTTTTCTATTCAAAAAAACAAATGGATAGTAGATGACTTGAATATAGCGAAAAATATACTAAATTCTAATTCTGTAAGAACTCCTCACTTAAGTGAATTTGATGAAGAAACCGCTAGTTTTTTTCTAGCCTTAACACTGTCGAATGATGAAAGTTTACCAAGATTAAAAAAAGTATTTTCCCGCTTTTTTACTTATAAAAATATAATATACCTATCAGACTTATACTTTATTCCTATAGCCTCTAATATCCTAGATATGCTTGAGGATGGGGAAATACATGATGTTAAAGAAACATATATTTCGCCTTATATAAAACAGGCTATCTTTTCGTTATTAGGAATCTCGGATCGTAAAGGATTTGAGCTAATGGCAGGTGTGAACTTTACTAGAAAGCAAGATGTGAGCGAAGAGTATTCAAAAGCAGCGTATCATATTGTTTTTGAACAAATTAGAAATTTAATTATTTCAGAACCTGTTAGTTCAGACGGTTTTGTATTCTTTTTAAGAAATTCAGAAACTTTGACGCTAGAAGAAAAAGTAACATTTGTTTACCCGTTTATTGAAATGCTTTGTGCAGAGATGACAATGGAGCTTCCTGTGGTTTTTTTGAAGAATTTATTGGAAATGAAGGAAGGTATAAATAAAGTAAATTTAGATAATTCTTTGTTTGAGAAGGTATTTGAAGAATCAGCAAGGTTATTAAATAATATATGCCTTACTAGGGTAGCAATACAAGATATTGAAATTAATAATCATGAAACCATAAAGAAAGGAGATAAAATAAATATTTTAGTTTCAGAAGCAAATAGAGATGAGAGCTATTTTAAAAAGGCTAGTAAATTTATATGGAATAGAGAAAATATGTATCAAAGTCTTTCTTTTGGACATGGAAGTCATTTTTGTTTAGGGAAAGATACAATTAAAGCAATGTCTCTGATTGCAGCCGAACAAATTCTTTTAAGAAATATAGAGTACTTTGCAGATTCTAACTCTTTTCGAACTATTACTTAGGGGGGAGAATGTGGATTTTTATAAAGAATACAGAAAAGATTTTACCCTTGAGTTTAAAATGGAGTTAAATCAAAGTGCATATTCTATTTCTAATTATTATTTTGATGCTTCTTCCTTTTGTAGAATATATAAATTTGGAAAGTGGTTTAGCAAACTAGAAGTAGATCAAATGAATATAAGTGAACATATGACTAATTACTTTAAAATTGATTTTAAAGAAGTTGAAAAATGGAACGAGTTCTTAAGTAAACAAAAAGAACAAGACTTTGAAATAAATATACATGTGACTCATTTAAGAAGGAATTATGCTAATAGTGAAGATATCCAATTTGAAATTGTGAAATCTTGGTTTGACTTATATTTTTCATTTAATTTAAATGGAAAATTAATAAAACTTACTGATGGCACAGATTCCATATATAAAATACTAGATATGATAAAAAAGAATTTTTCTTTTTATTATACAAATTATATTTTAGATTATCCTAAAATCAATGAAGACTTAGATTTAAATCAAAGTGCGAATTTGTTGTTACCACCAACCCCTGCATCAATTCTAATTCATGAAATGATAGGACATTTCTTAGAATCAAATTCAAGTTACAATCTTGATAGAATTGGAATTAAAGAGCTTAATGTAAAAAATTTGTGTACTAGATTTTATGATGATGAAGGTATTAAAGTAAGAAATAATTTCTTTATAAAACAAGGATACATAGCAAATAAAATATACGAAAGAAAAAATAATGTTAACAAACCTTCTGGACTTGTTAAAGCCGCACCGCATTCTGGTCTAGGCCTCATCAGGTGTACAGAATTAATGACGCTTTCAGGTGGAGTGGAGGTTGGAGATTTTTACAACTTTGATAGAGAAATCATTAAATGCATTAAATTGAGTGGTGCAGAATATACTAATGGCTTTGGAATATTTCATGTTGAACATGCAGTTAAATATATTAAAGGGAAACCAGAGAAGAGTATATATCCATTTTACTTTTATATTCCTATTACTCAATTATTAAACAGAATTAGTGGAATAGGGAATGATGTAATGCTTGCTAATTCAGCACGTTGTACTAAAAATGGAATTTCAATACCAACTATCAATTATTCACCTTCAATTCTATTAAATCAAGTTACTTTATTAAGGAGATGATACAAATTCAATGGGAGTTTTTAACTGTACAAACTAACATTAGCAAAGAAGGTAATAATTATCTCGAAGAAAAAAACGAGAGTTATCGACGAATGCGAATTATATACAATAATATGATTGGGACTTTTATAACGAATCAATGTGTAGACGAAGATTTTTTAATAAAAAAAGCTTTTGAAAATTTATATCCTCTTGATGGCTTGGAAATTTCTTTCTCAAGCCATCAGTTTAATAGCGATAATCTCCATAGAAAACATATAGATGGCCCAAACAATCGCTTAAGTGTTTTGTCTAGTACAAAAGAAGAAATTAGGTATTCATTAGTTACAAGTTTTGATGGTAATATACGAGAAAAAATTATCAATAATTGGTATGAATACGATTATTTGAACCCTAAGGTAATTGCTGAGGAATTAAAATTGACTGTTACAGCTTGTATCAATAGTGTTGCTAATTTACCATGGTTGTTTACTCCTTATGCGGCATCTAAACTACTACATAGTCTGCTATTAAATATTATTATTGGAAATACGAATCTCGATTTTTCTCTAGGAAATTTAATAATTAAAGATCCAGGAACATATTCTAATTTTGATTTTGAAGGGACTAAGGTTAAAGCTATCACTTTTGTTGAAAATGGGAAGTTAATTACACCTGCATTTGATTTATTTACAGCAAAGAAAAGAAAAGTAGAGGCAACAGGTCATGGTGGGTTAAATGGTACTAGTATTCAAAATTTAATTGTAGATTCAGAGGAATTAGATATGGATAGGGTATTAGAAGATAATAACCATGTACATTTAATTTATGATGTTAACATTGTTAATAATGATCTTAAGACAAAATATGTTATTTTAACTTTTTATGAATTAGGAAGTTATATGTATAAAATAGTAGACATTGAAAAGCTATTTAATAAGGGAAAGTGGATTGGTACCATTAGTATGGGGATAAAACCTTTTAAAATTAAATGGCTTTTATTAACTAAACCATTATTTATATTTGATTATTTCCAATAATAAGTTTGGATATTTGTATGTTTAAATTTAAAGAAAATGAAAAATCAGTTATATTTAAGGGGGAATAGTAAATTTAGTAAAGGGGATTATTTATGGCTGTGGAAGCAAAAATTTTATCACCCAAAATACCTAGACAATTAGATGAGATTAAAATTAGTGATAGCCACAAAGAAGAAAGACATGTTAGTACAGGAATTGTAACTAACAGTGAAATTTCTGGAGAATCTATTGACAAAATGTGTTTTGAAAAAATATTTTTTCAAAACGTTACTTTTCAAGATGTTGCATTTAGATTTGTTGAGTTGACAGACGTTATTTTTGAGAAATGTGATTTATCAAATGTTGATTTTAGTAACGCTATTATTCATAGGGTAAAATTTAAAGGGTGCAAACTATTAGGGATAAATTTATCAGAGTCTACTCTAAGAAATGTATTTTTCGATGAATGCTTTGCAGATTATGCTTCTTTTGGTTACTCTAATATAAAGAATGTTAAATTTCAGAAATGTTCGCTTAGTAATGCTGATCTTTATGAATCTAAATTTAAAAATGTAAACTTCAATGAGTGTAAAATGCATCAAGCCAATCTTGCTGGTGTAGTTCTTAAAGGTGTTGATTTAAGCACTTGTCTATTTGATAATATCACTATTTCTTTAGGGAAATTGCAAGGGTGTATAATCTCTACTGAACAGGCTATTGGATTTTCAAAACTTTTAGGGGTAATTGTTAAAGATTCTTAATAATTCCAATGGAATTAATATCTTAATACTATTAATTCCATTGGAATATATAAATCAAAAAGAGGAGGATAATTAACAATTAATTTTACATTAAATCCGTGTTTAACTTACAATTGATAAAAGAATTATTTTCCAGTATAATATATTAAGAGATTTAGTAATCGTTCATTTACCAAAAGTATATCTAAGCTAGGAGGAACATATTTTGAGTGAAAGTAAAGAAAATAAAATAATGAAAGCTAGTAATATGTTATTTTGGGGATCATCAGGAGTTTATATACTTTTAACCGCGTTTATGTATATCCTATGGGATCAGCAAGGTTTATTCTTAGAAGCAGATGCTTATAAAACTATACAAGATTACACTAAAACGGTTGCCCAAACAAATCTTTCTGTTTCCTTAGGAATAGCAGCTTTGTTAGTAGGAGTAGCAGCATTAAATTCTAAATCTATTAAAGAAGTAATACCAAATAAGGATGCATTTTTAAGTACTTTAAAAGCTATGATATTATTTGTTTTTTCTAACTTTTGTATATTAATATTAAGTTATAGTAAAGATTTTGTGATGAATCATTATCTACACGCAGGGATAATGATTTACACCTCCTTTTCATTTAGTTATTTAATGCATACAGTTATTAATTTATTCCAAGTAACGTTAGGTAAAATTAAATTCCCGAAATAATTATGAATTAAATTTGTTTTATTTGGAGATGATAGATTGTTTTATAGAGTAGTAAACATGTATAGTATTATGACTTATGATAAAGACTCATTTAAAGTTATTCAAAAAAACATACAAAATTCCAAGGGGTATATTTCCCATATTGATTCTAAAACAAATATAAGAAATATAAATTCTAGATATAGGGAATATTTAACATATAAACAAGCTGTATATACAAAGTATAAAGCATTTGATCCCATAAAGAAAAAGGAAGATGCGACCTATTCCTATATACCCCTAGTACCAAAACACGTTGATATGAAAAAATTAGATAATCTATACCAGAAATTTGGTGTGCAAGATGATTACATAAACGAATATGAAATTATTCATGAGGATCAGTCAGGTAATTATACTGCGGTTCATATACCATCTCCTATAGAATATTTAGCATATGAAAACTTGCTTAATATGGATAAAAAGTTAGCAATAGTTGATAGCGAAAGTTTGAGTAATAATTTTGTAATGCAGAATTACAAAAGGATTATCTTACTTCCTTTTGTAATAAAAAATAATGAAAAATATTCTGAAGGTTACGTTATAGCAAATATTTATGATGTTGGTATTATAACATTGCAAGTGACTGTTACTTTTGAAGATAAAAACGTTATATCAGTGCCTACTGATACTCCTAGAAGTTTTAATATACCAGAGGTTCATTTTTATGAAGTGAAAAAAAAATATACTTCTATAGATTTTTGGGAAAAATCTATTCAAAGAAATACTAATATCGATGAAATTATGTCTTACTATGTTAATCAACTTTCTACATTAAGTAAGGTAAATTTACAAGAAAATCGTATTGATCGAAGAATCAATTGGGTATTTGGTGATTATCAAATTAATAAATTTAATAATCATGAAGAATTCATTAATAGTAATGAAAGATTATATTATAGTTATTTATTTAATGGCACTAAAGAACATGTTAAAAGAAGTTTGGATAGCGAAATAACACAAACTTTAGCAGAAGCACAAATTGTAAAAAGTAAAGATAATACCTATATGTGTAGTCCTACATTTTCTATTCTTAGTTTTGGTTATACAGCTTTCCATGATTATGCTAAAAAGGTTTTAGAAAAAGATGAAAAACAACTCAAACGATTAAAAGTATATAATGAACAAATTATGCAAATATACAAAAATCAAACTTTAATCCAAATGTATGAGTATTTACGATTCTATGAATTAAGTTTTATAAAAAAACATTTTGTGCGTAATTTGTTGAATGGTATTTCTAATAATGTTTATACTGCACCAAAAGAATACAATTCTTTAAGGAGAGATTTTAATTTCTTAAAATTACGATATAATGAAGAGATTTTATTTAGTCTTGAGGGTACTGCTAAAAAATTATACAAAGATATCTTAGAAAAAACAAATACTACTCCTTTATTGAAAAATGCAGAGGATTTATTTAAAAATATTCGTGAAGATGTGATTGCTCAAAAAGAATTTAAAGTAAAATCGAATGAAACCCTAATACTTATTTTATCTTCTATTTTGACAATTGTATTAGGATATAATGGAATAAAGTTAATGGTGAATGACATACTAGTCAAAATCCCTTATATTAAGTGGTATGTAAATATGCACCCTTTACGTACCACTTTAGGGATATGGTGTTTTTTAATTTTAATTATGACATGGTTAAACTTAAAAAGGTGGAAAATGAATAGAAAGTAATTTGTGAATTAAAATTGTATTTAATGTAAAATTAGGCGAATTTAGACAAAACAGTACATTGATTATAAAATCCAATGTACTGTTTTGAAGTTTGAGGTGAAAAAATTGAGCAATCGAGAAAAACAAGTGTATCAAGCACGTGTAGAACGTCATAAAGAAAAAATGCCTTGGTATATTATTGAATATATTGAAGAGAAAACGAACCTCTCCCCTGCTACTTTGTATGGGTACTTAATTGAATATGAAATATTTTTACAATGGTTAATCTCCTCTCGTCTTGTTACAACAGATGGTGAAGTTGTAACGAAAATGCATGAAGTTCCAATTGAAACGCTGGAACACCTTCCTCTTAAACAAGTAAAAAGGTTTAAAAGTTATTTAGAGAGACAAGGTAATAAAACAAAGGCGGTTATACGAACATTTTCAGCTCTAAAGTCATTATTTAACTACCTAACAAGCAATACTGAAGATGATAATGGAGAATGTTACTTTTATAGAAATGTTATGGCCAAAATGGAAATTCATAAAGAAAAAATTGATGCTGCAGCAAGAGCAAAAGAAATTTCTGAAGTTATTTTCCACAATAATGATGACATTAAATTTATGCGCTTTTTATCCAATGAATATGAGCAAATGCTACAAGAAAATGCTCCTGGTAAGTTAAGATTCTTCAAACGCGATAGAGAACGTGATATTGCTATTCTAAGCTTAATCTTAGGTACAGGCCTTCGGGTATCTGAAGCAGCTAGTTTAACTATTTCTAGTATTAATTTTCGTACTCGTTACATTAAAGTTGTGCGAAAAGGAGATAAAAAATCATCTATTTTGGCTACACAAACAGCTCTAGATGATGTTCAAGAGTATCTTAAAGTACGTACTGCGCGTTATAAGTGCCCTGATGATGAAGATATTCTATTTGTTACGAATTATAAAGGTTCATATGCGCAAATTTCTGTTAATGCTATACAAAAACTCACAGAGAAATATACTAGAGCATTTGATGAAAAAAAGAGTCCACATAAGTTGCGTCATACATACGCAACCAATCATTATAATGAAAATAAAGATCTTGTTTTGTTGGCAAACCAAATGGGACATAATTCAATGGAAACAACATCCTTGTACACAAATATTGATGATTCTAAACGACGTGAAGCAATTGAGCGTTTAGAAAAACGGCAATTAGAAGAGAGTGATTAACGATATAATTTATTCCACTAACAAATATAAATCTAAAATTTTAGTCTATTTAATATAAAGAGTATGGTGCCATTCTAATTCTCTTTGTCTATCTTTTTCTAGTCCTTATATGTTTTTGCTGTGGCAATCCCTGCAGCTATTCCACAGCCAACGAAAGGTCTAATGATGGCTAAATTACCTGTCATACATATTGAATTTCATCCATTAACATTTATATGATAATATAAAGATATCAATGATATATAGGAGGAAGGTTTTGTTTACAAAATCAGTCATTTTAGCATAATTATTAATCTTATGATGGTTGATCTAAATCTCTCTTCCATTCTTAAATCATTTATTAAAATAAAGAAAGGATTGAAGATGTGAAATGTTTAGTGGTTTATCTATTGATACACTTGGAAAATGTTCAGCGATTATAATCGCATTTGTAGGAGCTTTGGTTTATGGAAGTAATCAATTTATAAGTATAGTGACGACTAAACCTCTCGATAAGCAACTTAAAGATCCATTCACTCAAGCTAGACTAAATTTATGGTTTTACGTTATTGGCATAATTTTGGGTACAATAGTATATTTACTTTATGCAATAATCCTTTACCAGGCCATAGGTAAATATTATAAACATAGTTTCTTTATTTGGAATGCTTTTGTTTGGTTTATACTTTTTATATATTTCACTATTACCTCAATAAGTGCAAAAAAATTACAAAATATAAGAAACAAAAGTTTACATTTTAAAATTTTAGTTTTCAATGTAATTACTAGTATTATCTTTTTCTTCTCCAGTTCGTCAGAATACCTTAATAAAGGGGAATACTTTAGCTACCTTTGGAATGGGATTCCTTTGGCATTTTTGCTTAGCTGTTTGTATTTTTTCATGCTGAACAAGATAAAGGTTGCAACAACTCAACAGATTAGCTACGATATTCAACCGATTACTGAGGATGACTTTAAAAAAGTTAAAAATTTAAAATATGAATACTCAATGGATGAAAAGAGATTAGTTTTTATTCCAAGAAAACAATCAGAAAAACAAATTCGATACGTGTGTGATTTTTCATCTAAAGTCTATTTGAAATGTACAGAAAAAATTAATCCCTAATTATATCTCGAAATTTCCCAATTAACTAAAGTCGCTAAAAGTTAACTCTTAGTGGCTTTAGTTAATTTAAGGGTCCTTTAAACTTTCACGCTACTCATTGGTGAAATAACAATTTAAAAAAAGGCGGATGTATCAATATATTCCTGATTCGCTCTAATATATTTAAATCCTACGAAAAGTCCTGAACAGTTCGTTAAATCGGAATTTAACGAACACATCAGAAGATGCGAGTTACCCCCTCCCCCCCATTGTACAAATGTACAAAGACATGAGAATAGATACTCTTTAGACAAGAAAGTGGCTACTTCTGTTTTTATTATTGTTTTTA
>WPCI01048927.1_pt1 | contig 18534 bp, 16 predicted proteins | sample 5399871 | NCBI WGS metagenome assembly WPCI01 (sample SAMN12869469, study PRJNA574797) | sludge metagenome | isolation source: wastewater treatment of pH7 | place: China:Beijing | collected 2019-05-20 | reverse complement strand
AAATTATTAGGAATTGAAAGCACGATCGTTATGCCGGAAACTGCTCCAAAAGCTAAAGTTGAAGCAACGGAAGGTTACGGCTCAAAAGTAATCCTTCATGGTGCTGGCTTTGATGAAGCCAAAGCTTATTGTGAAAAAATCGTTGAAGAAACTGGTGTGACTTATATTCCCCCTTACGATGATGAATTTGTTATGGCAGGTCAAGGAACGATCGGTCTTGAAATTCTAGATTCTATCTGGGATGTCGACACTGTAATCGTACCTGTCGGCGGTGGCGGCTTAATTGCCGGTATTGCAGTCGCAATGAAAACATTCAATCCAAATATCAATATCATTGGTGTTCAAGCTGATAATATTCATGGTATGACTGCTTCATTCCGCGAAGGTAAAAAAGTTGGCTACAAAGTTGGACCAACGATTGCGGACGGCTGTGCAGTAGAATTCCCAGGAAATCTTACTTTTGAAGTTGTTGAAGACTTAGTTGATGATATGGTAACCGTATCTGAACAAGAAATCGAAGTAGCGATGAAAGATTTGATCCAACGGACAAAAATCGTGGTTGAAGGTGCTGGTGCTTTAGCGACAGCTGCTATTCTTTCAGGAAAAGTTGATCAATATGTGAATGGTAAGAAAGTTGTTGCCGTTGTTTCAGGCGGAAACGTTGACTTGAAACGAATCACAGATGTTATCGGTCATTTCTCAGTTGCTAACGAATTAAAATAGGTTCAAATTAATGAGGAGGTATGACAATTGTTGTCACGCCTTCTTTTTTTAGGTACATAATCTTTTTGAAGAGATCGATCTCGCTGATAATTGAAAGACTCCGAGTAAAAAACGACCAAGAGGGGACCAACGTTAGTGATATATCACAAAAAAAATCATTGAAATAAATGAATTATCAGACTGCCTTTAATTTTAAGTATTACTTACCCGAATCGGCTTAAAACGAACAATAGTTACTGTTGTCAATTGATCGAATCATTCTTTTGGGTTTTAGAGAATTGTTTCTATATAATAGAGGTAGGTTTTGGAAAAAGTGAGACAATTATTTAATTCAGCTATTATTCTTCTCATTTGAAATGATTCTAGTTTACAGATCAGTGGAATCTGCTATAATAATCTTCATATTTCATAAACTTCAATGAAAGTTTTCATTGAAGTTGAGCTTATATATCGTCATGATATGGATGACAGTTTCTACCTTGTGCCGTAAACGCAAGACTATAAGTAAAAATCGTACGTTTACGTACCTTTTTTGCTTTGCAGATGAGGTGCGTTTTTTGTCTTAAGCAAAAAACGACAAGAAAAGATATCAAGTACTTTTGTACTAGAAGGGTATCTTAGCTTGAAAAATGGATTTATCTTTTCTGAGGACAGTGAAGATAAATTACAAAAAACGAAAAGGAGAAAAAGATAATGAAAGAATTGACAGATCGTATCAAGGAAAATGGCCGGGTTTTGGGTGAAGGTGTTTTAAAAGTTGATGAATTTATCACCCACCAAGTAGATCCTGAATTAATGGACGCTATGGGTAAACGTTTGGCAGAAGTATTCGCCGATAAGAAAATTACTAAAGTAGTAACGATCGAAGCTTCTGGTATTGCACCAGCCGTTTACGCCGCTCAAGCTTTGCAAGTGCCAATGATCTTCGCTCGTAAATCAAAAAGCTTAACGATGGACGAAGAACTTTTGACTGCATCTGTTTATTCATTTACGAAACAAGTAACTAGCACTATCTCTATTTCTCATAAATTCCTTTCTGCAGAGGACAATGTCTTATTAGTCGATGACTTTTTAGCAAACGGCCAGGCCGCTAAGGGATTGATTGAATTATGTCAGCAAGCTGGAGCAAATGTTGCCGGAATTGGAATTTTGATTGAAAAATCTTTCCAAGACGGTCGTCAGCTGATTGAAGACATGGATATTCCAGTCGTTTCATTAGCAAGAATATCTTCCTTACATGACGGTAAAGTGACATTTATCGAGGAGGATGCATAAAGTGACAAGCGAGACAGGAAATGGAAAATCAGCAGTTTTAGGGTTGCAGCATCTTTTAGCGATGTATGCTGGTGCAGTAGCCGTTCCCCTTTTGATCGGAACGGGATTAGGTTTTAATGAAGCGCAAATGACGTATTTGATCTCAATTGATATTTTTATGTGTGGGGTTGCAACTTTGCTACAATTGACGGTCAATAAATTTTTTGGCATCGGACTGCCAGTTGTTTTAGGTTGTGCTATCCAAGCAGTTGCGCCACTAATTTTAATTGGTCAGACTCATGGTGTGGGAACTGTTTACGGTTCAATTATTGCTGCAGGAGTTTTTGTTGTATTGATTGCTGGTTTCTTTTCTAAAGTAGAAAAACTATTTCCACCAATTGTTACGGGAACAGTAATTACAACGATCGGTCTGACGTTAATTCCGGTAGCTATTGCGAAAATGGGCGGCGGCGATGCTACGAATAAAAGTTTTGGTGATCCTACCAATTTACTATTAGCTTTTGTAACGATTGCTTTGATCTTAGCTGTTCAAGTTTTCGGAAAAGGATTCATTCGTTCAATCGCTGTTTTGGTAGGTCTAGTGGTAGGTACAATTTTAGCAGCATTACTGGGTCAAGTAGATTTGGCTGCGATTGGACACGCGCCGTTATTCCACGTGCCGCAACCTTTTTACTTTGGAACACCGAAGTTTGAGCCTTTTTCAATTTTGTTGATGATTATTATTTCGATTGTCAGTATGGTTGAATCGACAGGCGTTTACTTTGCATTGGGCGATATTATCGGTAAAGAAATAAAAGAAGATGACTTAAAACGTGGCTATCGTGCAGAAGGTTTAGCAGTTATTTTAGGCGGTTTGTTCAATACATTCCCTTATACTGGTTTTTCACAAAATGTTGGGCTGGTTCAATTATCTGGAATCAAGACCCGTCGTCCGATTTATTTTTCAGCTATTTTTCTAATTATCTTGGGACTTTTTCCTAAGGTCGGGGCATTAGCGCAAATCATTCCTGAACCAGTTTTAGGCGGCGGAATGTTGGTAATGTTTGGGATGGTAGCCGTTCAAGGGATGAAGATGTTATCAAAAGTGGATTATAACGATGAAAAAAATCTATTGATTATTGCTATATCGATTGGTTTTGGTTTAGGCTTTAATGCAATGCCGACGTTATTTGCCAAATTACCAGAAACAGTTCAAATGTTTACTGGTAACGGGATTGTAATGAGTAGTTTATCAGCGATTATTTTAAATCTTTTATTCCATGGATATAAAAAAGAGCATAGCTAAAAAAGTGCGGCAAGTTGCCGCACTTTTTTTGTCCTCTTTAAATACGAACAATAGATTAGAAAAAACTATTAATATTCGAAATCTGTTTTGACTTAGCACTATTTGCTTGCTAAAATAAGCATGACTAACGAAAGATTGCCGACTTTTACTAGGAGTAAAAGTTTAGGTAGTTTAGCTGAAGAGATGTTCGTCTTGAGTGACCATTTCTTTAATCGCAGAAGGGAGCGGATTATGAATCCAGAAGTCGCAGTTATTATGGGGAGTACCTCTGATTGGGAAACGATGAAACATGCTTGTGAAAGTCTCGATGAGTTAAAGATTGCTTATGAAAAAAAAGTTGTCTCGGCTCACCGCACACCCGATTTAATGTTTGAATTTGCTGAGGGAGCACGAGAGCGTGGCATTAAGGTAATTATTGCCGGAGCTGGTGGTGCAGCCCATCTACCTGGGATGGTTGCTGCCAAAACGACCTTACCAGTCATTGGTGTGCCGGTTCAATCCAAAGCATTAAATGGCTTGGACTCATTATTATCCATTGTGCAAATGCCAGGAGGGGTTCCAGTCGCGACAACCGCTATCGGAAAAGCGGGGGCAACAAATGCAGGGTTACTTGCGGCGCAGATGCTTTCAATGTATGATAAAAAAGTAGCTGAGCGCCTCGAAGTAAAACGCCAGCAAATGACACAAACTGTATTGGAAAGTAGTGAACAACTTGGTTAAATCGTTACAACCGGGCTCTACGATTGGAATCGTAGGCGGAGGACAATTAGGCCGTATGATGGCTATCAGCGCGAAGGAAATGGGGTTTCGTACGGGTATAATCGATCCGACGGAAGATTGTCCGGCAGCGCAAGTTTCTGATTGGCATATCGTTGCTGATTATGATGATCAAATGGCTTTAAAGGAAATGGCTCGTCGATCACAAGTAATCACATATGAATTTGAGAATGTCGATGTCAATACGATCAATCAAATTCAACATTTTGCCAACATTCCCCAAGGAACCGATTTATTAGCAATCAGCCAAGATCGGTTAATGGAAAAATCTTTTCTAGAAAATAATAATATTGTGATCGCGCCCTACGCGACGATCATCAGTCCGACAGATATCCAAGACGCGATTGATGGGATTGGCTATCCATGCGTTTTAAAAACAACACGTGGTGGCTACGATGGACATGGTCAATATGTTTTGAAAAGTACTGCGGATTTAGCTCCAGCGATGAACTTATTGCGTCAAGGAACTTGTGTGTTAGAAGCTTGGATTCCTTTTGAAAAGGAGTTGTCGGTTCAAGTAGCGGGCAATAATATTGGTGATTATGTTACTTTTCCGGTCGTGGAAAATATTCACCGCAATAACATTCTTCATGAAACCATCGCTCCGGCAGGAATTGATGCCGCGGTTGCACAAGAAGCTAGTCGAATTGCAAAAGCTATCGCTGAAGGTGTCGATTTAGTTGGAACACTTTGTGTGGAATTTTTCTTAACTAAAGCAGGTGCTTTATATGTCAATGAGATCGCACCACGTCCGCATAATTCAGGGCATTATACGATTGAGGCTTGTACTATGAGTCAGTTCGATGCCCATATCCGTGGAATTTGCGGCTGGCCGTTAAGCGAGCCCAAACTACTCTCAAATGCAGTGATGATAAACATTTTAGGAGAAAATCTATTGAAGTCCTATGAGCTGATTGATCTCTGGCCGGAATGGCATTTCCATTACTACGGGAAAGCAATGCCGAAGAAGGGGCGGAAAATGGGACACATTACCATTTTAACAGACAGCATCCAACGAACATTAGACGATGTCAAGAAGACCGAAACCTGGGATTAACTAGTTTAACGGACAATATTTTTTGAAATAGAAAAATAGACAATAGCTTTATTTAACTAGATTATTAAGAAAAAGTATAAAGTCAAACATACAATTAAGGAGAATGGCATGATACCTCGATATACAAGAGCTGAAATGGGAAATATTTGGAGCGATGAAAATCGTTATAAAGCATGGTTGGAAGTTGAAATCTTAGCGGATGAGGCTTGGGCCGAGTTAGGTGAAATTCCGAAAGCAGATGTCGAAAAAATTCGAGCGAATGCAGGTTTTGATATTGAGCGAATTTTAGAAATTGAACAATCAACCAAACATGATGTAGTCGCTTTTACGCGTGCTGTTTCTGAAACGTTAGGAGATGAACGCAAATGGGTTCATTATGGCTTAACTAGTACAGATGTGGTAGATACGGCCTATGGCTATTTATACAAGCAAGCCAACGACATTTTAAGACAAGATTTACAGGACTTTTTGGTAATCATCGGTGAAAAAGCGAAAGAACACAAAAATACAGTTATGATGGGTCGGACCCACGGTGTTCATGCAGAACCGACGACATTTGGATTGAAATTAGCGACTTGGTATTCAGAAATGAAACGAAACATCGAACGTTTTGAACATGCTGCTAAAGGTGTTGAAGCAGGGAAAATTTCTGGCGCAGTTGGAACATTCGCGAATATTCCGCCATTTGTTGAAGAATTTGTCTGTGAAAAATTAGGGATTCGTCCACAAGAAGTTTCCACTCAAGTCTTGCCGCGCGATTTACATGCGGAATATTTTTCAAGCTTGGCTCTGATCGCAACCTCAATCGAACGCTTTGCAACAGAAATTCGCGGTTTGCAAAAATCAGAAACGCGCGAAGTAGAAGAATTTTTTGCAAAAGGTCAAAAGGGTTCTTCTGCGATGCCACATAAACGTAATCCAATCGGATCAGAAAATATGACTGGTTTGGCTCGGGTTGTCCGGGGCCACCTAATCACTGCTTTTGAAGATGTTGCTTTGTGGCATGAACGTGATATTTCACACTCATCAGCAGAGCGGATCATCACGCCGGATACAACCATCTTAGTTGATTATATGCTGCATCGTTTTGGTAAAATTGTTAAGGATTTGACAGTTTTCCCAGAAAATATGAAACGTAATATGGAAGCGACTTTCGGTTTGATTTATAGCCAACGTGTGATGTTAAAATTAATCGATAAAGGCATGACGCGTGAAGATGCTTATGACTTAGTTCAACCGAAAACAGCATATGCTTGGGATCATCAAACGCATTTTCGTCCTTTACTGGAAGCAGATGAGAAAATCACGAATATTTTATCTGAAGCAGATTTAGATGATGCCTTTGATTATAATTACCATTTAAAAAATGTTGATAAAATTTTCGAACGTGTAGGAATCGAATAAAAAATAAGCCCCTTGCCATTAGGCGAGGGGCTTTTACTTAATTTCAAGCATAAGAATAAACATCGACATAACAAGATTCATGGAGCTGCGCTAATAAACAGTCAATCAGTCGATAATTATAGGACTGATTATTTAACAGAATCTCGATGTGATAAGAATTTTTTAAAAATGAACGATCTTTTAATTGTCTAATAATTAGGCAGTCTTGTGACTGATTCGTAAAATGTAAAGATTGCATCGGATGTGATTGTTTTGGATGCAAAATTTTTTTCAAATTACGATAGGAATAAAAACTAGTATGTTGATTAAGATTATGAGTGCTATCCAATCCTAACAAGACGTTTAGTAAATATTGTTTATCTGACTCTAACATTGACTCAAGAAAAATTTGAGCCGCAGCAGGCGCATCCAACATAAGCGATTCCCCCATCTCTTTTGTTCAAAATAAATATAACACCATTTCAAGCTGTTGTAAACGTTATCTCCAAGTGGTCTGGAGCGTAATGGTGAAAATACCATTCTAAACACGAACGTTGTGTTAGATATTTAATTATATTATCCGATAAAATGTTGAAATATTTATTTTGAGTTGTTACACTAAAGATGAAGTTGAGAAACGAACGATCTATCTAATATGTTTTAAAAATGTTCATTAAAAGGGAGCGTTATGACGTGGAAAAAGGAACTTTATTGTATGAAGGAAAAGCAAAACAATTGTTTCAAACCGAGGATCCAGAAGTTGTTTGGGTCGAATACTTAAATCAAGCAACTGCTTTGAATGGTGCAAAAAAAGATCAAATTAGTGGTAAAGGCGAACTAAATAATCAAATTACTGGATTGATCTTTGAGTTTTTAAACGACAAAGGAATTAAAAATCACTATATCAAGCAGTTATCGGCAACCGAACAATTGATTCAGACCGTTGAGATCATTCCTTTAGAAGTCGTCGTTCGGAATGTGGCGGCTGGCAGTTTTTCAAAAAGGCTAGCGATTCCAGAAGGGACACCGTTAAAACAACCGATTATTGAATTTTATTACAAAAATGATGAATTAGATGACCCGATGATTATTGATGATCATATCCGTTTTTTAGAGATTGCAACAACTGAAGAAATTGCTCAATTACGCCAAATGGCTTTAGAAGTCGATCGAGCTTTGGTTGAATTGTTTGATGCAATCGATATTCAATTGATTGATTTCAAATTAGAATTTGGGCGCCAAAAGGATGGTTCGATTTTATTAGCCGATGAAATTTCACCGGATACTTGTCGACTGTGGGACAAAAAAACCAAAGATCATTTAGATAAAGATATTTATCGGCGTGATCTGGGAGATATTATTCCAGTATATCAAGAAGTCTTAAATAGATTAGAAAAGCGAGGAGAATAAGCATGTATTTTGTAAAAGTTTATGTAACGTATAAGGATTCTGTGTTAGACCCCCAAGGAGAAGCGGTCAAAGGAGCGGTTCATCGTTTAGGTTATGATGAAATTGAAGAGGTGCGGATCGGAAAATACTTTGAAATCAAAGTAGCCCAATCTGATCGTTCGGTTGAAGAAATGATCGAAGAAGTTTGCGATAAATTATTAGCGAACGTCAATATGGAGACTTATCGCTATGAAATTGCCACAGTGGAGGAAGTCTAATATGAAGTTTGCGGTCATTGTATTTCCTGGCTCAAATTGTGATTTAGATATGTATTGGGCAATGAAAGAAATTATGGGAGCTGAGTGCGAATACGTTCGCTACGATGCAGACAGCCTAGAAGGCTTCGACGGGGTCTTATTGCCAGGAGGCTTTTCTTATGGTGATTATCTGCGTTGCGGCGCGATTGCACGCTTTGCTAATATTATGTCGGAAGTTATTCGTTTTGCTGAAGAAGGCAAGCCAGTTTTCGGAACTTGTAACGGATTTCAAATTTTAACTGAAGCTGGTTTATTGCCAGGTGCTTTGCGGAAAAACGACTCACTAAAATTTATTAGTAAAATTACACCATTAAGAGTTGTGAATAATCAAACAAAATTCACTTCTGAGTATCAAGCGAATGAAGTCATCCAGATTCCAGTCGCTCATGGTGAAGGAAATTATTACTGTGATGAAGCAACATTGGCTGAATTAAAGGAGAATAATCAAATCGTCTTCACTTATGAAGGGGAAAATATTAACGGAAGTGTCGAAAGCATCGCCGGTATCACGAATAAAGCCGGAAATGTCTTAGGAATGATGCCTCACCCAGAACGTGCCATGGAAACATTGCTTGGTTCAGATGACGGCATAAAATTCTTTGCTTCGATTTTAACTAATTTTGGAAAGGTGACTGCAAACTAATGATGAAATTAGAACCAACGGCTCAAGAAATCAAAGATCAGCGCATTTACGCTGGATGGGGTTTGACCGATGAAGAATATCGCTTGATTTCAGAAGACATTCTTGGTCGCCTGCCAAATTATACTGAAACCGGACTGTTCTCGGTAATGTGGAGTGAACATTGTTCGTACAAAAATTCAAAACCAGTTTTACGGAAATTTCCAACAGACGGTCCACAGGTTTTACAAGGACCTGGTGAAGGAGCAGGGATCGTTGATATCGGTGATGGTCAAGCAGTTGTTTTTAAAGCAGAAAGTCACAATCACCCATCAGCTGTCGAACCTTATGAAGGAGCGGCTACCGGAGTTGGCGGAATCATTCGTGATATTTTCAGTATGGGGGCTCGTCCTGTTGCAGTATTAGATTCTTTACGTTTCGGCGAGTTGAACACGGCGAGAACAAAATATTTATTAGAAGAAATCGTCGCGGGAATCAGCGGTTATGGCAACTGTATCGGGATTCCAACGGTTGGCGGCGAAGTGGCTTTTGATCCATGTTACGAAGGCAATCCACTAGTGAATGCGATGTGTGTTGGTTTAATCGATCACAAAGATATCCAGAAAGGTCAAGCCAAAGGAGTCGGCAATTCGATCATGTACGTTGGTGCCAAAACAGGGCGCGATGGGATTCATGGTGCGACATTTGCCTCAGAGGAATTTGTTGAAGGTGAAGAACAGCAACGTTCAGCAGTTCAAGTCGGTGATCCTTTTATGGAAAAATTGTTATTAGAAGCTTGTTTAGAATTAATTCTAGATCACTCAGATATCTTGGTTGGGATTCAAGATATGGGTGCGGCTGGTTTGGTTTCTTCAAGTTCAGAAATGGCTTCAAAAGCCGGTTCAGGATTAAAACTGTATTTAGACGATGTGCCACAACGAGAAACCAATATGACTCCTTACGAAATGATGCTGTCTGAATCACAAGAGCGGATGCTGATTTGTGTTGAGCAAGGTCATGAAGCTGAAGTAGTCGAACTCTTTAAGCGTTACGAATTAGATGCGGTAACGATTGGCGAAGTGACTGATGATGGGTTATATCGCTTATACCACCACGGTGAAGAAGTTGCCAATCTGCCGGTAGATGCGCTGGCTGAAGATGCTCCAGTCTATGAAAATGAAAAACGTGAGCCAGCACGTATTCAAGAATTTGCTAAATTGGCTGAATTTAAGCCTGAAGTTACGAATGCTTCGGAAACGTTACTAGATTTATTGCAACAACCAACGATCGCTTCGAAGAAAATGATCTATGAGACCTATGATTCACAAGTTCGGACTAATACGGTCGTTCGGCCAGGTAGCGATGCCGCAGTCTTAAGGGTACGGGGAACAAATAAAGCGTTGGCGATGACGACCGATTGTAATGCCCGCTATTTATACTTGAATCCGGAAGTTGGCGGACAAATTGCAGTTGCCGAAGCTGCCCGTAATATTGTTGCTTCTGGCGGTCAGCCGCTAGCAATTACCGATTGTTTGAACTATGGCTCACCGGAAAAACCTGAAGGCTTCTGGGAATTATGGACGTCAGCAGATGGGATTTCAGAAGCTTGTCGCACATTGAACACACCTGTTATTTCTGGAAATGTTTCGATGTATAACGAAACGAACGGCAAAGCGATCTATCCGACGCCGATGATCGGGATGGTAGGCTTGATTGAAGATCTAGCTCATATTACGACTCAGGAGTTTAAACAAGTCGGTGACTTAATTTATGTAATCGGTGAAACAAAAGCTGATTTCAATGGAACTGAAATTCAAAAAATGCAAAAAGGTTTGATTGAAGGAAAATTGATGGACTTTGATTTAGCCGTAGAAAAAGCCAATCAAGAAATGGTTTTAGCTGCAATTAAAGCTGGTTTAGTTGAAAGTGCCCATGATTGTGCGGAAGGTGGTTTGGCAGTAGCACTTGCAGAAGCGGCCTTCAATCATGAATTTGGTGTGGCTGTAAAAGTTGACATGCCGATCGAAAATCTTTTTGCTGAGACGCAATCGCGATTTGTTCTATCCGTAAAATCTGAAAATCAGGCAGCTTTTGAACAGTTGGCTGGTGAAAAGGCAGTGGAAATCGGCGAAGTAACAAACACTGGCGAGCTCAACTTGGTAGCTGATGGCGGGGAAATCAAAGTAGTTACGCGAAAGGCCAGAGAATTATGGGAGGAAGCCATTCCATGTTTAATGAAGTAAAAAGTTTAAATGAAGAGTGTGGCGTTTTTGGCATCTGGGGACACCCAGATGCTTCTCGCGTCACCTATTTTGGCTTGCATAGTTTGCAGCATCGCGGACAGGAAGGTGCTGGAATTGTCAGTAATGATGCTGGAAAATTAACAGGTTATCGTGGATTAGGGCTCTTATCCGAAGTTTTTAAAGATGAACGTCAATTGAATCAATTAACAGGTCAAGCGGCCATCGGTCACGTCCGTTATGCGACTGCTGGAAATGGCAGTGTTGATAATATCCAACCATTTTTATTCAAATTTTACGATGGTGATTTCGCGTTAGCTCATAATGGTAATTTAACGAATGCGAAAAGCTTGCGTAAGGATTTAGAACAGAATGGTGCGATTTTCCACTCGAATTCAGATACTGAAATTTTGATGCATCTGATTCGCCGCAGTCAAAAGGAAACACTCTGTGAACGTATGAAAGAAGCGTTAAATACCGTAAAGGGCGGCTTTGCTTATTTGATGTTAACTGAAAAATCGATGGTTGCAGCCCTTGATCCTAACGGCTTTAGACCACTGTCGATTGGTCAGATGGTTAATGGCGCTTATGTGGTTGCTTCTGAAACTTGTGCCTTGGAAGTAGTCGGCGCAAAATTTATTCAAGATGTTAATCCTGGTGAAATTATTACGATCAATGATGAAGGCCTGAAAGTTGAACGTTTTACCGAAGATACTCAACCGGCAATTTGTTCGATGGAATACATTTATTTTGCCCGACCAGATTCTAATATCGCAGGAGTGAATGTCCACAGTGCCCGTAAAAATATGGGTCGGATTTTATCGCAAGAATCAGCAGTTGAAGCAGACATGGTTGTCGGTGTTCCCAACTCTTCTTTATCAGCAGCGAGCGGTTATGCGGAAGAATCGGGAATCCCCTATGAAATGGGTCTAGTGAAAAATCAATATGTTGCTAGGACCTTTATTCAACCAACCCAAGAGTTGCGAGAACAAGGAGTTCGGATGAAACTTTCAGCGGTTCGCGGCGTGGTGGAAGGAAAGAGAGTCATCATGGTAGATGATTCGATTGTCCGGGGAACGACTAGCCGCCGGATTGTAAATCTTTTAAAAGAAGCTGGAGCGAAGGAGGTCCATGTCCGAATCGCTTCACCACCGTTGCGTTATCCATGTTTTTACGGAATCGATATTCAGACGCGTAAGGAACTGATTGCCGCAAATCACTCGATTGAAGAAATTCGTGAATTGATTGGAGCGGATTCGCTATCATTTTTAAGTGAAGATGGCTTAATCGAAGCTATTGGACTCGATTTTGATGCACCTTATTCAGGGTTGTGCATGGCTTATTTCAATGGAGATTATCCAACACCATTGTACGATTACGAAGAGCATTATCAAGCAACGTTAAAAGAAAAAACATCCTTTTATTAAAAAATACTTAATGACGAATAAGGAGCGAATCGAGTGGGAAATGCATATTCGAGAGCCGGCGTTGATGTAGAAGCCGGTTATGAAGTAGTTGAACGAATCAAGAAACACGTGAAAAGAACGGAGCGCCTAGGTGTCATGGGAGCAATCGGCGGTTTTGGTGGTTGTTTTGATTTAAGTCAGTTTGATTTAAAAGAACCCGTATTAGTTTCAGGGACGGATGGTGTCGGTACGAAATTGATGGTAGCGATTCAAGCGGACAAACACGATACGATCGGGATCGATTGTGTCGCAATGTGTGTCAATGATATCGTTGCGCAAGGTGCCGAGCCGCTCTACTTTTTAGATTATATTGCGACTGGTAAAAATGTTCCCGCTCGTCTGGAGCAAGTGGTTGCCGGTGTGGCTGAAGGGTGTGTACAGGCTGGTGCGGCTTTAATTGGCGGCGAGACAGCAGAAATGCCAGGGATGTATGGCGCAGATGATTATGATTTAGCCGGTTTTACGGTTGGGATCGCTGAAAAGAGTCAAATGATTACCGGTGAAAAAATTCAAGCAGGTGATATTCTAATTGGCTTGCCATCATCGGGGATCCATTCTAACGGTTATTCGCTAGTTCGTAAAATCTTCTTTGAGATGAATCAATTTTCGATCGATGAAAAATTGCCAGAGTTAACAGAAAAACTGAGTGATGAAATTTTAGTCCCTACAAAAATCTATGTTGATGCTGTAATGCCATTGGTTAAGAAAGAATTAGTCAACGGCATTGCTCACGTTACCGGTGGGGGATTTGTTGAGAATCTTCCTCGCATGTTACCAGAAAATCTAGCTTGTGAGATTGAACTTGGCACTTGGCCAGTTTTACCGATTTTTGCTGCTTTAGCAAAATACGGTGAGATTCCTGAAATGGAAATGTATGAGATCTTCAATATGGGCATCGGGATGGTCTTAGCCGTTGCGCCGGAAAAATTAGCTGAATTGCAAACAGATTTAAATGAACGCAATCAAGCTTCATATGTGATTGGGAAAGTGACAGAAAAACAAGAGTCAGCGATTGTTTTTAAAGGAGCACACGTATGAGGATCGCAATTTTAGCTTCGGGAAATGGTTCGAATTTTGAAGTGATCGCTCAAGCCATTAAAGAAAAGAAAATCCCAGCGGAACTAGTTTTATTATTTTCAGATCATCGCGATGCATATGTACTAGAACGAGGGGAAAAGTTTGGGGTTTCTTGTGAGAGTTTTGAACTGAAGGATTTTTCTGATAAACAAAGTTATGAGGCGGCTTTACTAGCGTTGTTGAAAAAATATCAAGTCGAATTAGTCGTTTTAGCCGGCTATATGCGCATCATTGGGAAAGAATTATTAGCGGCTTTTCCGAAGCGAATCGTCAATATCCATCCTGCTTTATTACCAAATTTTCCCGGCTTGCATGGAATTAAAGATGCTTATGAAGCTGGGGTGAAAGAAACGGGAGTGACGATTCATTATGTAGACAGCGGTGTAGACACCGGGCCAATCATTGCTCAAGGGAAAGTTAAGGTAGCGGAAGAAGATGATTTGGCCGATTTGGAAGCCAAGATTCATCAACTTGAACACCAACTTTATCCTGAGGTGTTAGCAGAGATTGCGAAACAGAACAAGTAATTCATTATTAATATTTTAGAATTTGAGTTCTTTACTATCAAAAAGGAGTGTCACGATGACAAGAGCATTAATTAGTGTTTCAGATAAAACCGGAGTTGTAGAATTTACTAAAGGTTTGGTTCAAGCCGGAATTGAAATCATTTCTACTGGAGGAACAAAGAAAGTTTTGGATGAAGCGGGCATTCCGACGCTCAGTATCGATGAAGTGACGGGCTTTCCTGAAATGATGGATGGTCGAGTAAAAACATTGCATCCAAAAATTCATGGGGGATTGTTAGGGCGACGAGATTTAGCTAGCCATATGGAAGCTATGAAAGCTCACGATATCCAACCAATTGATTTTGTTTGTGTAAATCTTTATCCATTTAAAGAAACAATTTCAAAACCAGATGTAACCGAGGCAGATGCAATCGAAAATATTGATATCGGCGGGCCAAGTATGTTACGTTCTGCAGCCAAAAATTTCAATTCGGTCACAGTCGTGGTTGATCCAAAAGATTATGCGCTTGTTTTAGCTGAGCTAAAAACGAATCAAATGACTTCTTTAGCAACACGTAAACGTTTAGCAGCAAAAGTTTTCCGTCATACAGCGGCTTATGATGCGTTGATTGCTGAATATCTGACTAAAGCGGTTGCCGAAACGGAACCAGAAAAATTGACATTGACTTATGATTTGAAACAAACATTACGTTATGGTGAAAATAGCCATCAAAGTGCGGCATTTTATCAAAATGCCATACCAACTCCATACTCGATTGCTAGTGCTCAACAATTACATGGTAAAGAGTTATCTTACAACAATATTAAAGATGCTGATGCGGCCATTCGGATTGCCCGGGAATTCACCGATCCGACAGTCGTAGCGTTGAAACATATGAATCCTTGTGGAATTGGTAGCGGACAGACTATCTTTGAGGCGTATCAATTTGCTTACGAAGCCGATCCAACTTCGATCTTTGGTGGGATCTTAGTAGCCAATCGCGAAATTGATTTGGCGACTGCTGAGGAAATGCATAAATTATTCTTAGAAATCATTATTGCACCAAGCTTCAGTCAAGAGGCGTTTGATGTGTTATCAAGTAAGAAGAATTTACGTTTGATGACGTTAGACTTCAGTGAACAAACAAACAATCAGCCAGAAGTCGTTTCAGTTTTAGGAGGCTTGTTAGTTCAAGATCAAGATGTGGTCGAAGAAATTCCAGCGGACTGGGAAGTTGTCACTGAGCGGGAACCATCAGGGGAAGAATTAAAAGCTCTAGCTTTTGCCTGGAAAGCCGTTAAGCACGTGAAATCGAATGCGATTGTCGTGGCAAATGAACATCAAACAGTTGGTGTAGGCGCTGGACAAATGAATCGAGTCGGTTCTGTTAAAATTGCTTTAGAAGAAGCGAAAGGTCGGATGAATGGCGCTGTTTTAGCCAGTGATGCGTATTTCCCAATGGATGACAGTGTGGAATATGCGGCGCAGCATGGAATTAAAGCGATTGTTCAGCCTGGTGGAAGTATCCGTGACAAAGATTCGATTGCAATGGCTAATAAATATGGGGTTGCGATGGTCTTCACCGGTGTTCGCCATTTCAGACATTAATTTTTAGGAGGATTCGATGAAGGTATTAATTATTGGTAGCGGAGGCCGCGAGCACGCGATTGCAAAAAAAATGTTGGAGAGTCCGCAGGTAACGGAGGTTTTCTGTGCTAAGGGCAACCCCGGTATGAAAAAAGATGGGATTCAATTGGTGGAAATCGCCGAAGATAATCATGAAGCTTTGATTTCTTTTGCGAAAGAGCAAATGGTTGCTTGGACGTTTGTAGGACCGGAGATTCCATTGCTGAATGGAATCGTTGATGATTTTGAACGGGCAGGATTGAAAATTTTTGGCCCTAATAAAGCGGCTGCAATGATCGAGGGCTCAAAAGAATTCGCGAAAAAAATCATGGTAGATAATCAGATTCCTACAGCCGATTATGCAGCTTTTACGGACTATCAAAAAGCTTGTGAGTATGTTAAAGAAAAAGGCGCGCCAATTGTGATTAAGGCAGATGGCCTAGCCGCTGGTAAGGGCGTAGTTGTAGCGATGAATTTGGATGAAGCACTGCAGGCGTTAAAAGAAATGATGACGGATCATCGTTTCGGTGAAAGCGGCGATAAAGTAGTGGTCGAAGAATTTTTAGCTGGGGAAGAGTTTTCGCTACTGGCTTTTGTAAAAAATGAAGAAGTCTATCCAATGGTGATTGCGCAAGATCATAAGCGGGCTTATGATGGCGATAAAGGTCCCAACACCGGAGGAATGGGTGCTTATTCACCGGTTCCACAAATCTCAGCAGAAATGGTTGAGATGGGGATAAAAGAGATTTTAGAACCGGCGGCCAAAGGTATGGTTAAAAATCAAACACCATTTACTGGCATTTTATATGCCGGCTTAATTGCAACTGAAGCAGGGCCGAAAGTAATTGAATTTAATGCGCGTTTCGGTGATCCGGAGACACAAGTGGTTTTACCGCGTTTAACTAGCGATCTTGCTCAAGTAATCGATGATCTATTAAATGACCGTAAGCCAGAATTATCATGGAGTGAACGAGCGACAGTCGGTGTCGTGTTGGCTGCAGAAGGATACCCAGGGTCCTATCAAAAAGGAATGAGGGTTCCGCATTTTAACGATCAAGTAACGGTTTATTATGCCGGTGTGGCTGAGACGCAAGGAACCATCCAAGCTGCAGGTGGGCGAGTGCTTTTAGTAGAAGCTGAGGCGGAATCGATTGAGGCGGCACAAAAAATAGCCTATCAAGCACTAGCAGAAGTCGATACAAGTGGTTATTTTTATCGCCAAGATATCGGCGACAAATCATTAAAATAGGAAAAAACGGCCGTTTGGTCGTTTTTTTTATGCTTTAAAATAAAGCGAGGTATTAAAAATGACAGGTTTAATTAAAAGTGGTAAACTGAATATGAAAAAAAAGTTAAAAGGAAATATGAAAACGGAAAAAATGAAATGAATTTAACTTATACAACTAATGACTCTAGTTAAATTATCGTTTGTTAAAGAGTAGATTGAAAGAGGCGATAACCGTGGAAAGCAAACAATCTAAGTCAGAGAGTGAAAAGTACGAGTTGCAGACAATTTTAGCAGAACTCCCCAATTCACAATACTTAAAAATTTTGTTAGCACAAATTATGCGGCACTATGATCCCAAGATTAAGTATATTTTTCAAAAGCAAACGGGTTGGCAATTAGTAATTGAACAATATAATGGTTTGCTTTGTAATATCAAGATACATAAAGATTACTTTTCAGTGATCACACCATTTCCAGATTTTGGCGTTCGTTATTTGACGCCGATGGTCAAGGTAATGTCAGATGAATTCAAAGAAAAATTTGAAGATGTCTCAAAAAATACCAAACAGATCGAAATGAAAGTGACGAGCGAAGAAGAAATGGAAGATGTTATCTTTTTAATCAGTCTTCAAGCAAAAAAATTAAGGAACAGCTTAGTTTAAAAAGTTAATGTTCGTGTTTTTTGCTGTTAATTCAAAAAACCACTTGCATTTTAGCTGAATATGTTGTAAATTACATAGGGCGATAGCGCCCTATGTTTTTTTATCTAATTCATTGGAGGCCATTATGAAAGTATTTGATTACGAAGATATTCAGTTGATCCCTAATAAATGTATTGTGAGTAGTCGTTCAGAATGTGATACGACCGTTAAATTAGGAAAATTTAGTTTTAAGATGCCAGTGGTACCAGCCAATATGCAAACAATTATCGATGAGAATATTGCAGAATTTTTGGCGGAGAATGGTTACTTCTATATTATGCATCGTTTTTACGAAGAAGAACGAATTCCCTTTATCAAGAAAATGCAATCACGTGGTTTATTTACATCGATCAGTGTCGGTGTCAAAGGATATGAATATGATTTTGTAAAACAACTAGCAGCAGAACAATTGAACCCTGACTTTATTACCATCGATATTGCTCACGGACATTCTGATCCAGTGATCAACATGATTAAGCATATAAAAAAATATTTACCAGAAACTTTTGTGATTGCCGGAAACGTGGGCACACCAGAAGCCGTTCGCGAATTAGAGAACGCCGGAGCAGATGCTACCAAAGTAGGAATCGGTCCAGGAAAAGTTTGCATCACGAAAATCAAAACAGGTTTTGGGACTGGCGGTTGGCAATTAGCAGCATTAAGCTGGTGTGCTAAAGCAGCTCGCAAACCGATTATCGCTGATGGCGGTATTCGTACTCACGGTGATATTGCCAAATCGATTCGTTTTGGTGCAACGATGGTCATGATCGGTTCTTTATTTGCGGGTCATGAAGAATCACCCGGTGAAACGAAAGTTGAAGACGGTGTTGTATATAAAGAATACTTCGGCAGTGCTTCAGAATT
>WPCI01100926.1_pt1 | contig 18559 bp, 17 predicted proteins | sample 5399871 | NCBI WGS metagenome assembly WPCI01 (sample SAMN12869469, study PRJNA574797) | sludge metagenome | isolation source: wastewater treatment of pH7 | place: China:Beijing | collected 2019-05-20 | reverse complement strand
GTAAATTTTTTATTTGTCCAATACCAACCATTCCACCACCTGAACCACTCTTTGAATCGCCATCGGCTAACATCCCGGTAAGAATAACTAAAAAAAAGATGGCTACTACAAGAATTAGAATTCCTGTAGAACCACTTAATAGAGCAGTAAACTTTTTTATTTTTTTATATTTTTCTAAAACCGCTTGCTGAGCATTCGCCATCTTACTGTCCACCTTTAAAACGTTCTAATTGTTTTTCATCAGGATCAAACATGACATTATACGCTTCTGTAGAACTAACTTGTACAATTGCTTCACCACGTTTTAATTCAGGTAATATACGAAACTCTGATTCTGTTAAACTTTCCCCTAAAACACTTTTTAATGTATCCAGGACCGAGTTATCCATATTCAAAAATATTTTATATTGTGTTAATTCAAAAATGGCTTTCATTGTAGACACGTCAACTGTACTTCCTGGTGGTGGTAACATTTCTTGCGGTGATTGTGTCGCAAAAAATATACCTGCAAAGAATTTTCGCATCTCACGTTCAAACTCTAGGACATAACGGTTGGCAAATTCATTTTGCGAATTGATAACGTTATGACACTCATCAAGAAAGACCATAAAATATTTAACATCTTCAATTGAAAGATTTTTTTCTTCTCGTAAATACTTCATTTTACGGCCATTTTTAAGTGCATGACTCCAAATCAAGGTTAATGCAGTGAATAATTGACAGTTGAAAACTGATTTATCGTACTTTGAAATCCCATCAATATCAAAGAAAACAATTTGTTCATCTTCAAAGTTTTTAAGAGTTGTATGACCATTAAACATATCACCATATACTGTTATCATATCTTCTACTTGTAATTTTATTGCTTCTAAATCACGGTGACGTTGTGGTGTTGCCCCTGTTTCCAATTTTAAATCGTTTAAGTACTTATAGAAATCTTCTAAAATCGGATAATTTTCAGGTGGAAAACCTGTTACTTTATACACTTGATTACTTCCCTTTTGAGGAACTAATCCCCACTCAATATAAAAAGCATACAAATGTTTACGAAACTCTTGAATCACAGTATCATCAAATTCTGAATTCAAGAATCGAATCATATTTGTAACTTTAGAGATATGCTGAATAAAAGAACCCTTTTCGTCTACCGCACCTGTATTTGTAATTTTAGTTGCAAATACTTCTAACGGATTAATCATCCCTGTTTCTACTTCTTCTGAATCTTGTACCCCACTTAAATCTATAATCTTACCACCTTGCTGCTGCACAATTGTGTAATAATCCCTTGCTTTATCAAAGCCACGGATGAAACAATCTTTTGCAACTAATCCTTCCTCTATCTGTTTCAGCAATGTTGATTTACCAGCACCCATCTTACCAAAAATAAAACCACTAAATGATGTCCGAGTACCTGTAGATAAAAATGGATCTAAAATAAATGCGCCACCTGTTGAAGTTTGTCCTAGATAAATCCCTCTTGGGTCTTTTAAATCTTGATGATGAAACGGTATACCGTAACCAATATTCCTAGATGGCAGTGGTCGTCCGCTTTTTACTCCTAAGTATTCTACTTGATCATCATAGCTTGCAAACAAAGATTGCCATTCTTCTTTTTGTTTAAAAATAAATACCTGAGCTTTATAATCTTGTCCCGCAATTTCTTTCTTAATATCTCCAACTCTTTTCTCTAGTTGCTCTAACACTGGATCATATATGAATATACGCAAATGTATGAGCTTAACAATTTCCCCTTGCTGCGTAATTGAACGTGCAAAATCAGTTAGATTTTGGAGCTCCCAATGTGCATCATCGCGGTCAGTAGACCGACGTTCTGATGTCATACGATCTTTCAACTCACCAATGGATCGATTTATATCTTTAACAACCTCTTCTTTATTAGCAGTTGCTATATCTATACTTGAAATGGTATCTTTGTTATTCATAAGAGTTGTCAACCATAATGGAGGCACTTCTTCCGCAAGGGAATACACATGTAGACAAGCTACATAGCAATCTCCCTTAGCAATATATCGTTCATTAAATTTAATTCCACCCTGCGGTTGCACTCTTTGAGTAAATTCCAAATCATAACCTTCAGTAAGATATTTTTGTTGCTCTTTCCTTCCTAATTTAACCATCTTCATTCACTTCCTACTACATTTCTGAATTCATGTTTTGTAATTTAAAGATTAACTTTTCAACTTCTTTTGCCTTCATATTCTGCAAATCAAATTGACGCCCACCATAGCGCTTCATATCTTTCACATTCTTCACTAACTCTTTTTCATTTTTTGCATACACAACAATAAAAAATGCTAATTCTTTTAAATTTTTTTCTACCCATAGCACACGATTAAGGTTTTCAACAGCTAAACTATAGCGTTGGTACCATAAAGCTTCTTCCTCTTTACCTACTCCTTCACGATTCATTCTGTTTTGGAACCGTATAGCCATTCGTTTCCAAAAAACTTGTTGTACTGATGTTTCTGTAGAGTACGTTAAAGATAAAATTTTAAATGGCTCATGATACACACGACATAAACTTGTTAACTGGTTCATAAAACGCTTTAAATCATCTTGGTTCATAGAAAGTAAATCTGTTGTTTTTACCTTTAAATAAACCTGTAAATTATCTCTACGATCAACCAGAGTCCCTGTTTTTTTATCAATGCTTTTATACGGCGCTATGTCTACCATTAGGGCATCAGTTTTTTTAAATGATGCAAAAATAGTTGAAATAAATCCTTGTTTCTCAGATGCCTGCTCTTTGTTATTTTTCTTTATTTTTTTCACATCAGCTGTTGCAACCCTCATGTTCATCATCCCTTTCACTAAAATTAAAAAAGAGAGTGCTCTTTAAGCACTCTCTTTCAACTTCCTATTTTTCATAGATTCACTGTTGATTGTATTTACTTCAATCGGATGATAATTTTTATTATCCATTTTCAACATGTCCAAAATAACTTTTAAATTTCGATTAGTCGGACTATTATAGGGTTTAATACATAAAAACAAACCAAATAATCCAAATAACACATAGAACATTAATCTACCAAATCCACCGATTGGAACAACATTTGGCATATATCCTGCTAAAATTAGCATTACGGCTATAATGCCCCCATCAATTATATAGAAAAATGCTAGTTTTATTTCTTGTTTAATATTTTTGGGATTCCGGATCATTTCCACTACTATCATTCTCCTTTCTATTATCTAATCATAGGTTTAATTACCTTTTATAAACCTATGAACACCTATGTGTATAAAATTCAATTACAATTTTTCTTTTCCTTGCGTAGTTCTCTCTCTAAAAAATCCTTATCTATATACTCAGCACTTGTTACTGTTACCCAAATAGGTTCCTTTTTTCTTCTTTTTAACAATTTAAAAATATGTTTTACAAAACTTGTAATCATGCTTAACACAATCGCGACTCCTAACATGCAGATAGCAAATAGCCAATTATTCATTTCAGTATTCCTTCTGCTTTCTTTTAACTTCAGAACACTCTCTTGATAGTTCATTATTTGAATACATACTTAAAGAAATATAAATTAGAAAAACAAAAGTAACAATGTAATGATATAAATGATTTAATTCAAAACTTATTTGAAAAGTTAAGATTCCCATTGAAATAACAAATCCCATTAACATCATAAGGAAGCTACATCTCAATTCTCGATTTTTCATTTCAAGGTATATTCTTTTTCTATCCGCAACATCAATTATTCTCACTTTAGAAGCCTCCTCATTTTACCTTCCTCGTAAGCCATTTGTACGATTATCGGTACTACCACGTTTTTTAAATCTTGATACACTTCCTTCCCTAACGTTATCTTGAACATTTACATCTCTTTGTACTGTGGTTGCTCCCACTTTTACATCTGCGGCTACTTCTCCACTACCTCGGACGTTATTTTGAACATTTACATCTCTTTGTACTGTAGTTGCTCCCGCTTTCACATCACCACTTACTGTATTATTCCCTTTCACTCTATCTTGGATATTTACATCCCGCTCTACTGTCGCTGCTCCTGCTTTTACATCACCACTTACTGTATTATTTCCTTTCACTTTATCCTGAATATTTATATCTCGTTCTATCGTGGCTGATCCTGCCTTCACATCAGCCTGTGATGCATTTACTCCCCCTGTATTTCGCAATTTATTTTGCAACTCAATTTCACGTTCCGCTGTTTGTTTTTCGCCTTTTACACTACCTTGTTGCGGCTCTTCTCTTCCTGTATTTCGTAATTTGTTCTGCAGCTCAAGTTCGCGTTCCGCTGTTTGTTTTTCACCTTTTACACTACCTTGCTGTCCTTCTTCTCTTCCTGTATTTCGTAATTTGTTCTGCAGCTCAAGTTCGCGTTCCGCTGTTTGTTTTTCGCCTTTCATGCTACCTTGTGTACTTTCTTGTTGAACATTATCTTGGCGATTTGAACTACCTTTCTGATTTGCTACATGCATATTTCTTTGAGATTTTTCTTCCATTTTTGGAGTTGAAGAATTCTCTTTTCCCGCATTTGCATTATTTTGAACATCTTTCCCTATTTTTCCTAATGTTTGACGATCAGCATTTTTTTGAGCCTTCTGTTTCCCTTCAGATTGTCCACCTTTAAATTCATCAATAGTTCCTTTCACACTACCTGTCACACCTTTAGCAACACCAGATACGGCTTCTTTACCTTTATCAACTGCACCAGTAACGGATTCCCCCATCTTATGTCCAGCGTCATTTACCATGCCACCAATTCCACGATTTTTCATATAACCTAGTGCTGCACCAGTATTTCTAGCAATTTTCTTGGGCTGTAGACCACTATTTTTTTGATTCCCACTAGAATTACCATCCGAATTACCCTCAGGATTATCAGATTTATCATCAGATTCAGATCTTTTAGGAGTATCTGCTCGACCTTGGCCAGACAATTTATCTTTCACACTTCTGCCCATATTAGTTATTCCTTTTCTTGCAGCATTAGCAGAAGATAGTGTTCCTAATGCACCCATTAGATTGTTCTTTCCTTCTTTCAAACCAACATCGATACCAAAATACTTTAAAATAGATTCCGACCCTTTAATTAAAGCGGTTGTCAAACAAATCATAGAAACTATATATAAGAAACCATTAATATCTGCATCTGATAAATAATTAACTGCTATAATATAAAATCGTAAACTAAGTCCTGTAAACGCAAACACTAAAAAACCATTCATAATATCTTGTAAAACCATTTTTGTTTTCTGCCCTGATTCCAGGTCAGTAACAAACACGAATGGTGCAATAATCTTTTTCATTCCAATTTCAAATATCGTCATTACAAAAACAAAAATAGTATAGAGATATGCAATTCCTAGCGCTATTAATCCCCAAAATATAGTAAAGAAATTCATAGGATAACGAATATATCCTGATGGAAAGATGTCACTAAAAGGATCAAAAAAACTACCGTCAATCTTCTCAAGAGCTTCTGAAACCCCATCATTTGTAACCCTGTATGCTAAGAATTTAGTTTCTTCTACAGCTTTCCCTTCAAGTTTCCCAACCATATCAGGTGTTAACAAATCTCCAAGGGAAGCATTTAAATACATTTTTTTATTCAAACTATTTTTACCACTATCATCTTTTGAAACAGCCTCTTTGCTGTTACCATTTTTTATGGGATCAAATCCAGTTTGACTTAAATACACTAGATCAGCTGTATTATGCTTTACTAAATTAAACGCCAAACTATTATCTTCCATTTTCCCATCTTTAGTAACACCTTCATAAAAATTCTCAGATATTTTTTGCATATCTGCCATTAATTCATTTAACCCTGCCAATAAACCCACCATAACGACTATATTCACTCCAACAGTTTTAAAATGTGGTGGCTTATGATAGATAATTGTTTTAATTCCTAACCAGGCAATTACTAATACTAAAATAGCCCAAAACATACCTTTTATCATAGAAGATGCAAAATTATTTAAGCCAGCATCTTCTAACAAACCTAATAAGGAAAATGTTTTAGGTATTATATCTTCTAATGCAGATATCATCACAAGTAACCCTTGAATTATCCATCCTTCAAATGATTGAACAACGGAACCTAAAAAATTAGAATATTGAATCCAAGGATTTTTCAAAAAGGCAATAGCTTGCCCTTTATCTATATCCTTGAATGTCCAAACGATTGAATCCCACCATCCATCAGCATAGATAACAGACATAGGTATAACACTCAACAATAGGATACAACTTACTATAATTCCCGTTACTATCATTCTTCTTTTTCTTAAAAACCACTCTTTTACTCTCACAGTAGGCATTTCGTTTCTACCTTCCCTTTTATTTTTATCATCCATATATAAAAATAATTTTATATTTATAACTGTTTTAATAATTTTTTTAGATATCTCTTTATGTTTTGATTTGCTGATTCTTCTAATAAAATTTGAACTTCTTCTTTCTTAGGAACCACACTATCTTTTGCATATTTCAATAACATCACTACCAGACGATTACGAATTTCTACTGGATCTTCTACATTTTTCTTTTCCTTTACACAAACAATTAATGATTTAATCACTTCATCAATTGTTTGTTCTGGTTCTGCTATAAACCCTATCTTTTGTTTACTGGCATATTGGTTTCTCGCATCATTATTTACAATAAAATCCAAGAAGTTCAAATACAGATCTTTTAAATCCAGTCCTATATGTAAGGAAGGTATATCAATTTCATTTAGGTCATTTGAGGTATCAAATAATTCACCTAAAAATTGCCAACGATAAGGCATAGCTGTTTCTTTTGTATTTAAAATGGGGTATGGTCTTACTTTTTTTCTATTTTTATCTTGTCTGTGTAGTGCGCGGATAACTAATGTTTCTCCCTCCAAAAATTGTGATAACCTATCCGGAAAAATGATACGTTGTTGGTCTGCACTTTTAGTTACTTTGTTATCTACATCCAAATAACTTTCATTAGAAGACTTCCCGATAACAGTCTTGTGTCCCGCACGTTTTGAAATTTCTTCTATTGTTTCAGGATCAGTCGACATAATATATATATGATTTTGACAGTTTTGTTTAATTTCTTTCGCCTGTTTATCATATAGCTTTTCAATTTGTGAATAAGATTGAATCACTAAATTAAATAACATATTACGCCCTGCACAAACTGTTAATACGCCACCCATATCATCAATTGGTGGCATATTACCAAACTCATCTAACAGAAAATGTACTCGTCTAAAACATTTTTTACCTTTTGTATCGTTACAATTTGTTGATAATTCAGTGTATAACTGTTTAATAAAAATACTCGCTAAAGCATGATTTGACTTGTCATAGTCAGGTACTATCATAAATACCGCTGTAGGCTTATCGGAATACGATAATTTCGCTTTTGGCTTTAAAGGAAAAGTATTAGCCTTTAAATTCAGCGTAACTTGACGTTGATGTTCAGGTTTATGTTCACACCCCTCTTTTTTCTGATAAACAACTCTTCCTTTTTCATCTAACATTTTTTCAAACTGTAAACTATACAATAATCTATATCTCTTTTTCGGATCTTCCTCATCTTGAAAACGAATAAGTAATAGATCTCCATCTTCTAAGGATTCATCAAAATTCATATTACACATCCCCAAAGCTTTGACCTTAATTTTGTAACTTCCTATTTCTGTCTTTTCCCGATTATTTTTATGAAATGAGACTGTTACACGCTTATTTAGAAATTTTTCATCCAACTGAAAAAATAGATTTTTAGGGAAACCTACTTGTTTTAAATCTAAGCTAGATTTCGATGTCATTTTTGCAAACATCTTATCAGCAAAAGTTTGTAACCCCTGATTGGCGGTTGCAAGAATAGACCCCTTTGCTTTTTCACCAGCAAAGCTAGTTGAACCGTACTGCATCTTTGCAATATTTCCTTGTGGCATGCTTTTAAAGTACTCATCCAAAGCATTTTTTTCTGTAAAATCATCAGGATCTTCCTTATAATAAAATGTCCCTAATTCATTGAGCATTTGAGATACATTGTGCATTGTAATTTTTTCAATGCAATTATTCTTCACACAATACTCCACGACAGCTAGAATAATTCCATTAATTGCATTTTGTGCAGAAGTGTTAAAAAATTCATTCTCCCCCGCATCAGGTTTGTTATACAAAGAGAAAGTCAATGTATTTGCACGTTTAGCTGCTTCTTGATCATCCCCATTCACCCAAGCATCAATGACTAATTGCAAGGGATTATAAGACATTCCCTGCAATGGATCTAAAATGTTAAGTACCTGTACATCATACCCACGCTTTTCTAACGTATCTTTAGAGGCACTATATAGTTCCCCCTTCGGATCATTTATTACCATACTTGATTGATTTTTTGCTCTACTCAAATTATCAATCATTGGAACGACAATCGTTTCCCCTTTACCCGAACGAGAAACCCCTAAAATGGCTGTATTAACTGTATCTGTATCGATATAATATTTATCCTTAAAATGTGAAACAGGTACACCTCCATAGCCTTCAAAGGATTCATTTTTATCAGGAACTGCTGGATACTGTTCTTGAATTTCTTCAATAGTTGTAAATCGACTATCCCCCTTTTGACCGTAAGCTACATTCTTATCACTTCGATAATTAAATTTTGAATACACCAAAAAACCAATCAATATAAGAATCAATACAAAAAAGACATATATATTTGTTGGAAGTACAAAAGAGATAGCATTTTCCGCAGAAATACTCTTATTCCAATCCGCCCCCCAAACATCAAAAATAGTCGGTTTTTCTACTGTTTTTGATATATCATTTATAATTCTCTGATACGTCCCTACTAAAAAGTTCACAAAAAACAAAGGAAAAAGCACCGCAACAATCGAAACCGCTAGTGCTTTTTTATTAATTCTTTTTTGTTCAGTAGGCAGATCTTCACCATCAATTTTATAATTATGATGAAGATACCCTTTTCGCTTCAATGAGAATTTTCGAATTTTTTTCATCATCTTATTCCTCACTCAATCTACCTTTTATTTAGATCCTAATAACCAGCTTAGAATACCTTTACGAACTGGCTGTTGTGGTTGCGGTGTTTGTTGCATCATTGGTTGTTGTGCTGCAGACTGTGGTTGCATTGGTTGCATTGGTTGTTGATACACTGGCTGTTGGTACATATATACCGGCTGTTGATACATTTGTGGCTGAGGGTGTTGACCTATCCCAGTATTATATGATTTTTGTAACTTGTCTGTTAAATCTTCTATTATATTTTGAAGTTCACGAATTCTTTCTTTATCTTTCTTTTCCGCTCCCTCTTGGCTTCTCATTTGTAGATGTAAAGCTTGTTTTTCTAATTCAAGTCTTTCTCTTTCAATTTCTTGTCGCTGCTTCTCGTGTTCACTATTACGCTCTGCTTCAATTTCTTGTGCCCATATAGGAATTAAATTTTCTATCTCCCCTTGAAGTCGCGATAATTCTTCTTGCTGTTCCTTAAATGCCATATTCATTAAATCTTCTATTGTATTAGCGAAGTGCGATAACGCTTCATTCTTTTTGTCAATCAATTCCTTTTTCGCATCCAATTTTAGGTTATGTATCTTTTCTTCCATTTTCTGTTTTTGGACTACTTCGTTTTCCTCCATCAGTCTTTCTTCATGAGCATTTACCAGATTCATTTTTCGTTCCTCTAATTCTAGTTGATACTCCTTAAATTTTGTTTCTTGTCCTATTTTAAAAGCTTCTAATTCCAATTCTTGTTTTTCACGTAACGCTTGTAACTTTCCTTCTATCTCATACTGTTCTTTACTTTCAAAGTTTTTGTACTCATCCAATAGGCTTTGCATATTTCCTTCAAAAGTATCTCTTAAAGCTATTTCTGCTTCTGTAGAGTAATCTCTTAACATCGTCGTTCTATAATCCTGTTCCAAATATAAACGAATTTCATCTAATAAGTTATTTACATCTTGATAATATCCATCCTGGATCAGTAAAAATTGTTTACCACTTAATACATTTTTTGCATATTGTAGCTTACGAATTTCTAAAGCTGTCTTAGGTGGTTCTTCATCAATACCTAACAAGCCCAATAAGTGCGTTACCGAGAAACGTGTATGGTATCGTTCTTGTTTTTCCTTAACTTCACTTAAATCTACAAAGCTATCATATTCAGGGAAAATTACTTCTTTTGTATTTAAAATTATGTTAGCTTCTTCCTCTTTAACTACTACACTGTTTTCTAATTCTGGATAAAGAATTTCCTTTTCAATATCATCTATAGGAGCTTCCTCTGATGCATGATCCATCCAATCTTCTGTTGAAATATCAGCTAACATGTTTTCAGACGAACTTTTTTCAAACTCCTCATCAATGGCGAACGGATCTTCCTCTTTTGTTAAAGTTATTACCTCTCTTTCTAATCCCTCAATATCAACAGAATCAAACATATTAGCATTACTTTGATCTAATTCCTCAGAAGACATTTCTTTGAAATCTTGTAATGGATCCATATCAGAAAACTTTATTTGCTCTTCAAAATTTTCTTCTAAATCATAATTTGATAAAGCTTTTTCTTTCTCATTAGGGGCAGATGCCTTCTCCTTCTTGCTAAATAATTTTGCAAATAGGCCACCTTTTTGCTTCTTTACTTCTACTCTTTCACTTTCTGCAGAATCTTTCTCCCTCTCCGATTTATAACTTGCATAAATTCCTTGTTTGATTTCCATACCCAAATCAAAATCGGTTCCATTCTCTAAATCTCTTGAAATGGCAGTGAGTAAAGAAAATTTTTCTCCTACTCCTATAGGTAATTCAAATTCATAAGCTTTTTCATTTTCAAAATCTTGGAGCAACAACAGTACTTGATCTGATTGTTGATTTTGTTCAACATATCTTTGAATTAAATTTTCAGTCTCCAATAAGCCTAATTGCTTACCGTTACTAACTTTATTCTTTTTAAGAAATTTTTTAAAAGATTTAGATTGTTCCTTCTGTAAAAATTCAACAATATACATTGTTTTACCCTCATTCCATGTATATAATTCTTTTTCTATGTAAAATAAAAAAGGAGCTTACAAAATAGTAAGCTCCTTTTCTGCCTTTATTAATCTTAGAATGTAGATGTAACGTCTTTAACAGTACTTCCTAGTGCTCCTGCTCCCCATAATAGAACGCCACCAACAACAATGTACAGTAGCCATTTCTTTGCTGTACGGCTTGGCCCTTCACCGAACATGAACATGAAACCAATGATACATACACAGAATACAATAACTGCTAAACCAATTCCTTGTAATTTTCCAGTCCAATTCGCTAAAGCACCACTAACCTTTTCAAAAAAATCATTATAAACTAATGTTTGCAAAGAGCTTTTTGCTGATTCAAGTAGATTTAATTTTGGTAAATTCATTATTAAGTACCTCTTTCTTAATTTTAATTTAGATTTAATTTATTCATCTAATCGACTTGCTAATAGCTTGTTAAATTTCTCTTTAATAACGTTAGCCAAAATCGAAGTCATAGATGGTTATTCTAAACAGGATTTTTCCCCCGTTAGTAACGTTAAGTAATTCTTATAGATGAGCAATTATGAATATCTTTCATAATTGTTAACCTTTTTTTCAAAAAAATAGCCACAGTATATTTCAACAAAAAGTATTTCTTTTACTTCATATTTAAACTGATCCTATATCACTGCAGCCTACATTTAATATCTTGTATTTTTATGAGAGATGAAATGCCGGAATACATCTTCAACTTCAGGGATTCCGTCTGAACAAATCGTTATGATTGCTATAAGCGCGATTATGCCACCCATAAGAATCATTAAGCGAAACACATTGTTTTCAAGCATTTCTCAACCACCTTCTCTCTAGCGGACTTGCGAAATTGCCGATCCGTGAAACTCCATCTCTACATTGGGCAAGTTGAAAAGAATGATTTTCAAGTTTGCTACAACCTGATAATCCACTACGTCACCAAAATTCACTTTTTTATTTAATTGGTCACTTTTGACGGTTAAAGCCCCTTGATACTGCTTTTCACTGTAATCTTTTAAATTGGCAGTTGCCTCTTTTGTTAATCCACCATGTCTTTCAATTTGATAGTTGACTTGTTGTTTATATGAATTCACATTACTTAATTGAATACAAAAAAGAGCTACTGCAACCATCATCATGATCAACATTAGCCCCACAAACCACTTTACAATCAACATAATTGAACTATCTAACATGCCTTACACCTACTCACTTTTCATTTTTCCTCCTTACTACATTGTTTATGAGAGATTAATTGATGATAAGTGATACACTAATACAGCAGCAGCAAACCCCACTACTAGTATGAAAGAACTCATTACAATTTTGGTAGGAAAGAAATTAAAACGTTTCAACTTAAAAGCAATAATTTCGTCAATTGATCTTTGTAATTCAGTACTTGCCATTTGCCCTAGCTCATTAATTACATTGGTATCACTAGAGTTTTGCTGGAAATCATATATGGTTTGCATGATATTAATTGACATATCACTTCCACTTGAACGCATAGCATAGTCAGTGAATGGTTGGATGTCATTTGGCTTATCTGTCATTTCAGACATTAACCTAGCTAATGAATTCTTATCCACCGGATTTTCCATCCGATTAAGTATCTTCCGAAAAACTTGGTATAAGCTAACAGATCCGTCTGCCTCTTTTAAATAAGGTATCAATAGCCTTGTAAACTTTGAAAAGTTTAGATGCCTTTCAAATTTAAATGCATTGTATACTTTAATAACATGCGTATACTTAGAGCGATAAAGGAAAAAAGGCAACCCAATTGCCAATAAGTAACACCATTTTGAAAGAAATAATCCTAATAACAATCCGAAAAATCCCGCCAAGGCAGTTTGTATCATCCGCCTTTTTTGAAATTTATCAATCATTCTTTTGGTATTCCCCATTTCTTCCAGCATGCTGTATAAATCTTCTTCTGCCAACATTCGATTATAACGGTTTTTTTTAAGATCTTTAGCTGCTACTACCCTCATGTTTTGACCTCCATTATCGAATCATCAAAAAGGTATGTAGTAAAGGATTTAAAAAAGAAAAACATTAATGTCATGTAAATACCGCCTGTAATCCAACCAATAGGATGTTTTGCAAATGCAGTAATATAGGTATCAAAACTAAAAGAAAAAGTGATAGCCAACACAAATACAACTATTACTCCACAAAGCATTTTCATATCTTTTAGATGCCCCTCTTTTTTACGTTCATAATCGTCCTTTTTTTCTTTTATTTCATTGTGGTACGATTTAATGTCTTTCAATGTATCCAGGTTTGTTCTCCCCTCTATCACACAGGTTTCAAGTTGTTCTAAATACTGATCAAATATAATATCCTCACGATATTTATTAGACAATTGCTTAAAAGCTTGAATGACCTGTTCTTGATCCGCCCCCATTAAGCTTGCTATTAATATTTTTAAGTCTTCTCTTAATTCCCCTTGAGAACGATCACTCGCTCTTCCTAAGGAGGTTAGCAACGTTTGACTATCATTCGCTAAAAGTGAAGTCATATTATTTACAAACTTATTTCTTTCCCTGAAAGAATCGCGTTCATATGCCCTTTTAATAATCTTGGGCATTAACACTTTTAATCCATATAGTGCCCCAATACATCCTAAAATCAGGGACAACCACCATATATACAATAAGAGAAAAGAAAATACCCCCGCTACGAGCCCTGGAATTGCAGCATGTCTAACATAATCCTTTTTAGCTAAAGGCTTTCCATATGCCGCCTTAAACGCATTAATTTCTTCTGCATTTACAAATTTCTTTTTCTTTGTTTTTGCATTGAAAGTAGAGATTTTCATACTTCATACCTCCTCTCTACAATTTTTTATCCCCTATCTACTAATGACTAAATTTTTCTTAAATGCTATTTCATCTGTATAATTTGGAAGTTCATAACTCAAATCTATTTCCGCTAGTTTGTCATAAAATTCTTCTGATAATACTCCTGTAGAGAAGGTGAATTTGCCGTGTCGATATTTTTGTTCAAATACCATTTGGCATCCCTCAACTGAATACTCCACTATTTTCGCTAAATAACGGATAACCCGTTTAATTGGATTTCCATTTTTATCGGTTGCTTTTACTACCACACGTTTAATATGGAAACCAAAATTAAAATAACGCATAATATCCTCTTCAAGTGATTTTTCATCTACCTGATACCCAATTTTGGACATATTCACAAGCCTTTTCGGTGATGTTTCTGCATCTACTGAGTGTAGGGAAGTCACTACATGGTGTCCTGATAATACTGCTTGAATCATTTCATATGTTTCTTTCCCACGAAGCTCAGAAATCATAATCCAACGTGGGTTATTACGAAGAGCAGCTATAATTTCATCTGTTACAGTAACTCCATTTCCAGTTAACCAGCTAAATACATCCTTGTCAGGAAACAAAGATTTAACATGTGTCTCTGGAACGTCTTCAATCATGATTGCCTTGTGTTCAAATTGAACCATAGAAAATAACAACTTTAATAATTCTGTTTTTCCTGTTCCTGTTTCACCTGAAATTAAGACATTATTCCGACTTGCCATTACTACTTTAAAAAAGTCATATATGAATTGAGGTGCAAATGTCTCAAAGTTTGATTCATTTAGCACTAAATTAGGTCGAACAATCCTCAATGACATAGTAGAATTACCAGTCGTATTCTGTTTATGTACCGCATTAATACGAATTGAACCATAAACACCATCGAAAATAGGATTTTTCGGAGTAAACTCTTTCCCTACTGCATGAGCAAATTTCTGAATTAGTCTTGTTATATATTGTTCTGTAATTTGATGTTCATGATCTTCATAAACTCGCTTATAGTCACTCGATTCTACAATCAAATGACTACCATTATAGGATATATCGGTAATATCAGGACGTTCTTTAATTAGTCTTTCTATAACGCCTGTCCCAACAAGCTCAGACACAACATATTCAATAACTCCATCAACATCGTCTTCATCATAATCCATAAAATAAGCTGGATACTCATTTTTAATTTTTTTCTTAATTTCTTGCCTTGCTTCTTCTTTTAGTAGCGCATCAATAACTAACTCAGCGTATCTATTTTTCAAGTCATTTCTTATTGTTTCTAACTTTTTATAATCAAAATTTATTTCTTTAGCTCTTGTCCTACGATTAGCCATTTGTCCCTTACTAAACATACTCTTCTCCTTTCCAATTTATTTTTCAAATGTTCTTATGAAGGTGGTTCAACAGACGGACTAATACTTAGCTTGCATGTAGCTTGATACGTATTCTCTCCATCATGAATAATAGCTCTAATTGCCTTTGTAGAACCATTTGAATTATCTAAGTACTTAAATTCATATTTCGCGTCTTTACTGATTTTTACAAGCTTATTTGTTTCAATACGTTTTCTAAAATCTTTTTCAAATTCACTCTTTATAATAAATAGCTCCCCACTTTGGATACGTGAGCTATTATCCGCATTTGAAATAGCACTTGTTCGAACTGTCTCAGTCATTCCTTGCATGACGGAATCATTAGCAAAATTCTCTCTATAATAATAACCACCTATGGAAATTAGGAAAAAACCTAAGATTATTATTATTAGGATAAAAGGATGGTCTTTCAACTCCTTCACTCCTTCTCAAACAAAGGAGGAGTGAATACTCTCTCCCTTGTTAGATGTTATTTGATACTTGCATACTATTTAACAGAAGACAGCTTTGTTTTAAACACATCAATTACTGAGTTAGTTAGGTCAGGAAAAGCAATAGATACAACTCCTACTAAAGCAGCCCCTACTACAACTGCACCAATCATCCACCAACTACGATCCGTATTTTGATCTAACATGTTACAACATCCTCTCGATTTTTGTTTTTTATATAAAAAAGAGACCTAATTATAAAATTAAGTCTCTTTTTCTACCTATTAGTTTTTAATACAATCGAATTCCTAATTTAATAGCGCGCTCTACTGTTAGGTACTTACTCAACATCATCATATTAATTGCTCCTAATGTAGTCGGCATCACATCATTTATTAAACTATGAATTTTATCTTTTATAAAGACAATCCACATATTAAAGCTAAATCCATCAAATTGACTAGAATCAAAACTAAAGTCAAATTTGAAATCAAAATTGAATAGATCCCCTAATGACAAATTCCCTGAAAGTAGATTTCCTAAACCAGCTTGTGTAAAAGTGGAAAGGCTGCCTTGCAACGAATATCCGATTAAACGAATTACAATGCCAGTAATTACAAAGTATAGTGCCATAAAAATTATCTGCTTTTTGGCGGAGCTGTAAGTTAGAACATTCATGTATTTCTCAACTCCTTTCCTATCTTTTTAACCACTCTATGTCTTTATCCGTCCAGTTAGGAGGTTGACCATTGGGAATGGACTCTCAGCGCAGGATCTACAGGTTCTAAAAGCAATTATTTTTACTCAAATGAGATTTTCTCGCTTTGATTGATATACTGCTCCCAATCCAGAATCGTAACTTTAAGATCAACTTCTTTATCACCATAACGACCTACATTAGTATACTTAATACCGCGTTTTCCTTTTAGATAAGTACCGTTTTGCCGGTTAAAAGAATAAAATTTTGTATTTCCTGTATTACTAGTTGTTTCAATTCCTGGAATTCCGAATGTTGAAACCTGTGCTTTCTTTTTATTAAATTGTGCGACAAACGAATGCTTTGACAAAACCTTTGTATTATCGCCAACTACAACCGTTTTACTAGCTTCTGTAATGCCCTGTGCACTTGCATGATTTTGAAAAAACAGTAGAAATGCTATCAAACTAATTTCTAAAGTAAGGCACATCTTCAATTTCAATATTCGGCACTTCCTCTCTTATTAAAGCGACAAGACCTGTTGGACTTCTTGTTCTTATAAGCAATTCAATCTCTCCTTTACTGTTTTTCACAAAATAAAAAGTCTATCAACAAAATTCGATAGACTTTTTTATGGATTTTACTAAATAAAAATTATTTTCTATAGTACTTTTTAACCTACGATAAAGATACTATTGATTTGATTTTTCATCTCTCTTTAACCATGCAACATCCTCATCAGACCACCCAGCAGGTTTACCATTTGAGAAAGGATTTTTAGGGTCAACAGGCTCTATTAATAATTCATCATTCTTCAACGTTTTTGACCCCATGGTACCATACATGTATGCATATAATTGTAGTGGTTGCGTTACCTCAAAATTCACCTTATTAACCCCTATAGGCAGATTAGAGTGTATAAGGAGATTATACTCTCCTAAATCCGCCCAAATTGGGGCATATAATTTACGCTTCCCATCTTTTAACACATTCTTTATACGAGAATCTTTATCTTTTACTTGTTGATCCGTAAATAAATTACCCGTTTTTTGCTCTACATTTATATGTGGCAATTCAAAGGTAACATCAGTATTCTTTTTATCTGAGGTAACATTTTTTTTCGTTTCTTCCAGTGGAACAATGATATTATCCTCTTTTTTCTCATAATTTAAATGTGAATCAATTAACTTCTTATCAACTAAAGCCCCAGCCTTTATATCATTAGGAATTGCCAATTCATTGTGATAACTAATTTCCGTCTTTAATTCGTAACCGTAACCAGTTTTTTGCTTAGGCAGCCGTTTTAACGGAATCGTAAGTGTTTCATAAAAAACTTCCATTTCTTTTCCGACCTCACGCTCAGTCATAATAACACCTTTGTATTTTAGTTCCGTAGATTCCTTAGCATTCGCCTTAATTGTTTCCTCAGAAGACGTATAACCGTCTGTATCTACTTTCTCTTTTCCATTCATTATAAGAATAGATTCTTTATTTACTTTTTCAAATCTTACTTCATAATTTCTCTTATTATTTTTCTTTAGAAACTTAGAATCTACTTTGAATTTAATCTCTTCAGGTAGTTCCTCAATTGTATATACTTTACTTTCAACAAGCTTATTATCGGCCTTGTCATATAAATTAATATTCAGTTTCTCTTTATTAGAATCTTCATATACAATATCTTTATCTAACCTTACGGTTACTGGAAGTCCATTCTCAGCAGGTGCAGTATCAATTCTAATTTTTCGCAAACCCACATTTGCATCTGCTACGATTGTATACCTTACCTGATTAGACACTGGCGATAATTTATAATCAACAGAAGTGTTAACAACCGTTTTACTTACATATTGGTCACCAAACTCATTATTGTAAGTACCTAATACAAGATTCATTTTCACAACATCACTACTACTCAAAGAATCATTTATATACAGCAAAATAGAGACCACCTTTGATAAGTCCTGCTCTCCTGTATACCTGTACCAACCATTTAATTGTAAATTAACCTTGTTGGGGTCATTCGATTCAACAAAGCTATTATTCAACCATATTTCAACGTTCTTACTATTACCATTTTCTAATGTCAACTGTTTTAAGAACGTTACACCATGAAAGGCAGATCCATTTCCATCCTTATTCCTAGGTACATATGTAAGTGCCTTTACATGTGATTCATCTTTTATTGTAGTGT